>ULZG01007875.1_pt1 | contig 16973 bp, 14 predicted proteins | sample 1962881 | NCBI WGS metagenome assembly ULZG01 (sample SAMEA4835883, study PRJEB28245) | human gut metagenome | biome: gut microbiome; material: fecal sample | place: Denmark | collected 2008 | reverse complement strand
AAGCAGCTGGGCACCACCTGCCGCAATCTGCCGCAGGTGCATACCATCGTGCGGATGCTGCGCATGGTTCTGGAGGTAGTCTGTCCGGCGGTCGTCCTCAAGGGCGAGGTGGTCATGGCTCCCAAGGAGCTGGCAGCTTATTTCGGCACGCCGGAAAAGCCGGAATGCCACATGCTCTACAACGTGTCCACCATGGTCAACCTGTGGAGCGCACTGGCAAGCCGGGATACCCGGCTGCTGAAAGCCCAGCTGGATGCCCTGCACGCCCTGCCGAAAAACTGCTGGTTCGTGAACTATCTGCGCTGTCACGATGATATCGGCTGGGGTCTGGACGAAGCCGTAGAGGAAAAGCTGGGCATTGACCCGCAGAAACATAAGGAGTATCTCTACCACTTCTATGAGGGCAATTTCCCCGGGAGCTGGGCAAAAGGCGAACTCTATAACTACGACCCCGCCACCGGTGATGCCCGCAGCTGCGGCACCACCGCCAGCTTGTGCGGCGTGGAGCAGGCGTTGGAAAAGAATGATACGATCGCACTGGATTACGCCGTGAAACGCGACCTGCTCCTGCACACGGCAATGGCATTTTTGCAGGGCTTCCCCATGCTGAACTGCGGCGATGAAATCGCACAGCTCAACGGCTGGGACTACAAAAACGACCCCGACCGTGTGGAGGACAGCCGCAACCTGCACCGCAGCAAATTCAACTGGGAAAACGCAAAACAGCGCACCCGGAAAGGTACGCTGCAAAACGCTCTGTGGCAGGGCATGGAAGAACTGCGCAAGATGCGGGCAGACGAGTGCTTCAGCCCGGATGCGTGGGTCACGACATGGGACAGCCACAACCCCGGTGTGCTGGCACTGGTGCGCAAGCGCGGTGAGGAAACGCTGGTGGGTCTGTTCAACTTTACCGAATACCCTGCCGGTGCAAGCCTTGACGCGCTGGGCGGAAAGTATACCACCGCTGACGGCAAGACCGTCTGGCTGGCCGATGTGGAGCTGCAGCCCTATCAGGCATTGCTCGTGAAAAAGGCATAAGATGGTTTTTGAGGACACCCCGGTATCTTCCGCGCGAAGGAAAGATGCCGGGGTGTTTTTTCTTTTAGCGATGCAATCGCGCAGACTGCATCCAGTGGATGCAGTTCACGGGTTTGGGTGGTTCCCAACAAGCATTTTGCAAAGCAAAATGCTTGTTGTATATACAGCTGCCCTGCTTGCGCGTACTCTGTGAAGGGGTTCAATCTTAGAAATTTTCGTTTGAGGGAACTGCTGTTCCGATACTCAAAATTTCAAAATCAAGTTCATCATTCATGCCGCCCGTTTCAAAGAAAGCTTTGAAGCGGGCGGTTATTTTTGTGCAAAACGAAATGCACGCAGCTAAAGCAAGTTGTATGCAAAAGCGGAGGTCATACCTGCCGGGTTTCCTTTTGCCGCTTTTGCGCATTGCAGGTGCCCTCTGCACAAAAAAGTTCGCCGCTCCTTTGACGGAACGGCGAACTTGCTCGGATCGTTTACGGTCTGCTGTCTTGTCACGGCAGCGGGCAGGTCACAGAAGGCTCAGGGCCTCTTCATCTGCCACCAGCGTGCAGTCCGGATGCAGCTGCAGGATGGAGCCGGGGCATTCCGGCGTGACCGGGCCGGACACGACTGCTTTGACGGCCTTTGCCTTGGCCAGGCCGTTGGCGACCACCAGCACCTTGCGGGCCTGCATGATGGTCTTGATGCCCATGGTATAGGCCTGCCTGGGCACCAGATCTTCGTTGCCGTCAAAGAAGCGCTTGTTGGCCTCGATGGTGGCTTCGGTCAGATCGACGCAGTGGGTCTCCAGCTCAAACGCCTTGCCCGGCTCGTTGAAGCCGATGTGGCCGTTCGGGCCAAGGCCCAGCAGCTGCAGGTCGATGCCGCCCACGCTGTGGATGATCTGGTTGTACTGGGCGCAGGCATCGTCTGCATCGGGGTTGGTGCCATCCGGCAGGTGGATGTGCGCCGGGTCAATGTTCACATGATCGAACAGGTTGCGGTGCATGAAGCTCCAGTAGCTTTCCGGGTGGTCCTTGGGCAGGCCGCGGTACTCATCCAGATTGACGGTCGTCACCCCTGAAAAGTCGAGGTCACCCTTGTTGTACCACTCCACCAGCTGCTGGTAGGCACCCACCGGGGTGCCGCCGGTGGCCAGACCCAGCACGCAGTCGGGTTTCAGGATGATCTGCGCCGAAAGGATGTTGGCTGCCTTGCGGGACATGTCTGCGTAATCGTTTGCGCGAATGATCTTCATCGGTTCTCCGCTCCTTTGTTTTTACTTCAGCAGCAGCGGCAGAAAGCTGGTGCCGTTTTCCGGTGCCTTGCTGTGGAAATAGTCCGCAGCGGTCGCACCGACATCGCTGAGGGTCTTGCGGATCCCGATATTCTTGGGGGTGGAGTGGGCGCTGTGGATCATCAGCGGCACCATCTCACGGGTGTGGTGCGGGTGTCCGATGGTCGGGTCGTTGCCGTGGTCCGCCTGCACGATGAGGATATCGTCCTCGCCCAGGGCGTCGCGGATCTTGCCGATCCATTCGTCCGCCACCCGCAGGCGGTCTGCGTAGGCCGCGACATTCTCCCGGTGGCCGCACAGGTCCGTTTCCTGCACGTTGGTGCAGATGAACGCAGTCTCCTGCTCCTTTACGATCTCCAGGGTGCGCTGCAGCACGCTGGCCGTGTCCACCATGGGGATGCTGGTGCCGTAATTGTTCGTGACCACGTCGGCCACCTTGCCCAGCAGGAACACCGGCAGGCCGCTCTTGCCCAAAATCGTGGGGATCTGCACCTCCGGGTCAACGCCGTAGCCCATGTGGATGCAATGGTAGTCGTTGTTGTAAACGCCGCTGGCCGGGGCATTCACGCCGATGTAATCGCCGTGTTCCTCAATGGCATCCAGCAGGTTCTGCAGGTGCACGCCGCGCCCGCCGAAGGTGATGACGCGGGGCACGACCGACACGCTGCGCACCAGATGACCGATCTTGAGCTCTTCCTCAAAATCAAGGTCGTCGATGGCCGCCGTGACGTTGAACGCCTGACCCGGATCGCATTCCACGTTGTCGGCCACGGTGCAGGCCTCGTTGACGATCAGCAGGCGCTTGCCGGATGTTCCGGTGTAATACCGGACATGGTAACCCGCATCCTCCAGCGTCTTTTTGATGAGCTCGATCTTATTGCAGATCGGCTCGCCGAAGGGCTTTGCCGGGCGGGTGCCCATGATCTCCTGATGGCCGAAGAAGGTGTCCGCACCATCGTGCATCAGCTCGGCACGGCCGAACGTTGCATCCGTCGCAAACGGCAGGCCGGGGAACTCCCGCCCCACGATGTTCGCCAGACCAAGGCTTGCCAGATTGGGCAGCTTCAGGTCCGGCGTGCGCTCAAAGATATGCACGCAGGTGTTGGCACCGCAGTCCGCAGGGCGCACCTGCGGCACATCCGGCATTGCGCCCACACCAAAACCATCCAGAACGATTACAACAAACTTTCCCATTGCGAATTATCCTTTCTGTCATTCCCGGACCGGTTCTCCCAGCGCAGAGTACAGGCCCGCCAGCTCCGGCTTGCCGGAGGACAGCCCTTTGACCACTGCCACCCGGCTCCGGGTCACAAAGAACTGTGTCCGGAACGCCATGACCGCCGCAGCCGAGACCGGACAGTTCTGCTGCAGTTCAAAATGATAGTCGATGCTGGAGTCGTCCGGCGGCAGCACCGGCACGACCTTTGCATTTTCCGGCGTCGTGCCCACCAGGGCGTTCTTCATATGGCCGCGGCGGTAATGCCCGCCGCCGTAGCAGTATGCCTTATCGCCCAGATTGTGGCTGACCTCCGAAACATACAGGTATCCGGGGCGCTCCTCGGCATCCGGGTGGCCGGCATGATACGGTGTCGTTCCGGTCAGGCCGTGTCCCGGTTCCCCGTGGGTGCCGCCTGCCGCCGCGATCATCGGGATGCTGTGGGTGCAGGTGGCACTGGGCGTATTGAGCATCAGGTCCCGGTAGCCGCGGGCGCGCAGCATTTCGGCTGCGGTCTGCACGGTCCGGAGGTTGGGCATGGGCAGGATGTCCTGTGCCGCTTCGTCGTACAAAAAGCAAGGGAAGCTGCACACGCCGCCCACCTCCACATTCGGCATCGCCTCGATCGCACGCACTGCACTGTCCAGTTCCTGCAATTCAAAGCCGCCGTACTGCCCGGAATACAGCATGTCGCCTTCTCCCAGAACACGGAGCATCAGCTTCTGGTGCAGGCCCAGCTCGGTGCAGACTGCGCTGATCTCGCGGGCTTTTTCCAGCGTGTACACCGTTACGATCACCGGCTTTGCGCGGAGGATCTTTTTCAGGGCCGCCCGGGGGATCTGGACCAGATGCCCTACGTTGCCGAGGGGGATCTGATTTTCCACCATCGTCAGCGCCTCGCGGAAGTCCACGCACACAGCGCCCACATATCCCATGTCGGTCAGCGCACGGGCGATCAGGGGGTTGCGTCCGATCTGCTTGAGCATGAAAAAGTTCTGCACGCCGTTTGCGTCGCCTGCCTGTTTGATGCTGCGGGCATTTTCCAGGATCGTGTCGTAATCCAGCAGATAGGTGTCCGGCAGGATCACGCCATTCTGCTGCCATTCAATGCCCAGACGCACCAACGGCTGGTTGCGCTCCATTACGGTCTTTAAAAACACAGGGCATCTCTCCTTTTCCTCTCGTTTTTTCAGCGGTTCAGTTTTCCTCGACCTGCTCCATGCAGCTGCGCAGGATGCGGATGATGGTGTCCGGGCCGCTGCGCATGGGATTGTTGCGGATCATCCGGTGTTCAATGGTCGGGTCCTGCGCACGGAACGTTCCACTGACACGGTAGATCATGGGGGCAAACTCGTATTTGCTCTCGCTGCCCACCGGATGCGGCGCTGCGCCGAACTTCGGGGCAGCGTCCAGAATTTTTTCGGCGATCTCCTGATCAAACTCCACCAGCAGCACCTTGCTCTGCGCGTTTGCCAGGAACGCCTGCCGCACATGGGGGACCTCGCCGGCGTTCAGGCGGCGGACCAGCTCCTCGTTGACCTCGCTCTGGATGGCGAGCGCCACCGGCGCATAGATCAGGCCGCGCAGGGCCTCCATGGCTTCGTGTCCCTGCACCTGACTGCCGCCGGAATACTGCATCTTGTAGATGCGGTCGATCAGCTCCTTGCTGCCGATCACTGCACCGACGCCCTCTGGACCAAGGATCTTGAAGCAGGAGAAGGTGGACAGGTCGGCCCCCGCCTGGCAGCCGATGGCGTCCACTTTCAGGGCGGCGTAGTTGTCATCGGTCACCACCGGGATGCCCGGCAGCGCAGCCTTGATGGCTGCGATCACGGCCTTGTAGTCGTAGCGGTCCTCCGGCTTCTGCCGGGTCAGCTGCACCAAGGCGCCGCGGATCTCGTCCTTGTGCTGCGCACAGACGGCCTTGAGCTGTTCCAGATCGTTGAAGTCCGCGCGGATGGGGTTCAGCCCCATGGCGTCGATGGTCACCTGCGTCGTCGTATAGATGGGCGAGGTGTGCACCAGAATGGCATCCCCCGGTTTCAGGCAGGCGGTCAGAGCCCAGCGGATCGCGCCCGTGCCGGAGCCGCGCACAAGCAGCGCCGCCGGGGCATCAAAGGTGTCGGCAAAGACCTTTTCCACCTTTACCGTGCAGCGGGGCTTGTTCAGCCCTTTCACCACGCCGAGGTCGCCCAGCGAGAGGACTTCCTCTCCCTGAAAATTGCGGGTCACTGCGTCAATGACCTTGAACTGGAGCTGTTTTGCCTGCTCCAGCGAGATAGAATGCAGGGGATAGGTTTTCATTGTCAATTCCTCGAATCCTTGTTATTTCTGTCCTTTGTAGATGCGCAGTGCATTGCGGTACAGCAGGTTCTCCCATGCGCGGTCCGGCACGCCTGCCTCGCTTGCCAGCGGAGCAAAGGTGTCCAGCAGGTAGCTGTAGCCCACACCGCCCCGGTCTGCAAAGTTGCTGCGGCGGGTGATGTCCATGCTCATGACGATCTGCGTGTCGTACCCTTCCGCACAAAGGCGGCTGAGCCAGTCTGCACGGGAGACATCGGGCTGGTAGTTGCACTTGCCGATGGTGTCGAACGCAATGTTGACCCCCTGATCCAGCAGGCGCTTCATGTAATCCAGATCGGCCGACAGGTCGATGTGGCTCAGCACCACCCGGCTCAGGTCAACGCCAAAGCTCTTGAAGATCTCCAGCTGCTCCAGGCCGCGCGTGCCCAGCGTTGTGTGGGTGCAGATGGGTGCCCCCGTTTCTGCATGGGCTCGGGATGCCGCACGGAACACCTTGGCCTCCGTCTCGGTGATGTCCTTCGAGGTGCCGATCTCGCCGATGACGGTCGCCCGGACACCGGTGCCTTCAATGCCCTCGGTCAGTTCCTTCACCATGATGTCACACAGCTGCTGTTCGGTCAGCGTATAGCACTCCGGCGGGAGAAAAGGCTCCTTGTAGTAGCCCGTCGCGTGGGTGATCTCCACCCCCGCCTGTGCAGCCATTTTCTGCACATAGGCCACGTTCCGGCCCATCCCGCGGTTGGTCTGGTCGATGATGCCGACCACACCGTGTTCCGCCAGCCGCCGGTACTCCGCCGCGGTCGCGTCAAAATCATCCAGCCTGCAGTCGATGTTCTTCTTCGGGCCGGACAGGTCGATCGTCGTATGCTCGTGCGCATACAGAATCTTTTCAGGCAGTTTCAAAAGGATTCGCCTCCTGTATTGTTTCTTAACCAGAGCCGCCTCCCGACGCAGGCCGGGAGGCGCTCATTTTATCCGAGGATCAGGCGGCAGGGGTGTACAGAGACAGCAGGAACAGCACGTTTGCGATCAGGCCGACCAGGATCGCGCCCAGAGGACCGACCGCCATGGAGACCAGAGGCTTCTTGCTGCACTTGTTGATGCACCAGAATGCCACGATGATGAACAGACCCGTCGTGGGCATGATCGCCTGAGCAGCCAGGATGCCGCCGATCAGCAGGGCGATGTCGATGACGTAGCTCATAGCGGTACGGATGTTGTCGCCGCAGCGCTTGATGCCGGGGAACTTGTCCAGACCCTTTGCGATGACGTTCAGCAGCAGGATCTCCACGCAGATGCAGGCTGCACCGGCGATCAGGGCGATGAAGGGGTTGGGGATCAGCAGACCGATCACAAAGACGAAGGTCATGCCGGCCGGAGCGTAGACGCCGGTAGTGATGGCGGTGGTGGCAACCAGCGGGATAAAGCCGATGGCACGGGCCAGAGCGGTCAGACCTGCGTTGACGCGGTCACCCTCGGCCAGCAGGCCCAGGCTGATGGGGTCACCGGCCATGATGCTCATGCTGGTGCCTGCTGCGATCAGGCCGCCCATGAGGGCCAGAACCGGCATATACTTGCGGATGCGTGCGACCTTGTCGGCAAAGATCTGGGTCAGCATTTCGTTGGAGTTCTGGTCGTTGCCTTCCTTATCCATGGCAGCGAACACCAGCATGATGATCATACCGGCCAGCAGGGCCATACCGTCCTTGTTCAGGCTGACCGTGTGCTCGGCGTCCAGTGCGATCTTGCCGTAGGTCTCAACGATCTGACGGACCAGCAGGGTCACAACGGCGGTGATGATGCCCTTGGCAGCGCCGAACTGCAGGGCAACCGTCACAGCCGGGAAGATGGCGAAGGCCAGCGTGATACCGGCAGAGACCTGGCCCAGGCTGCCCAGGAAGTTGACCGGCAGCAGGTTGAACAGGTCGATGATCACCTGCAGGCCGAACAGCAGGGCCACGCCGTACACAGCGCCGATGACGCCGGAAGCGATCATGCCCTTTTTGGTGTCCGGGCACCAGGTGCCGATGATGTCGGTGGTGAGCAGGATGCAGTGGATCAGGATGATGCTTGCGGCAATGGACGTGGGCAGGCCGTAGCCGATGACCAGGCCAAAGCCGATGGCAAAGCTGGTGGCTGCCAGAGCCTTGCGGTCCATGCGCTTTTCCAGATACTCCGGCAGGACCGGGCGCAGGCCGTCGTTGAACACGGCGATGCTCTGGTTTGCCAGGATTGATGCCAACGCACCAACTGCCGCGATGATAACGTAGCGCAGAATGGTTTCCATATGTAATCCTCCTTATTTGACGATCCGGATCAGAAGCCCAGACCCTTGAGAATGATCGGCACGACCTTTTCGATGTGCTGATCCGTAAAGCCGTATGCCTTCTTGCCGGCCTTGACCTGTGCCAGGATCTCGTCCTCGCTCAGCATTTTGCCCGGCATGGACACCGTTGCGCACTGGTTCATGCCCAGCAGGGCAATGGCCATTGCCAGCGCACCGCCGCCGCCCGTCTTGCAGGCGCCGAAGTAGTAATCTGCCTGCCCGGTCTTGACCGCCATTGCCGCCGCAATGTCATCCTTGATCTCCACCGAGGCACGGTCGCCTACAACACCCTTGATGGTGTCATAAACCTTCTGCTTGTCGATCTGGCCGCCTACTACGATTTTCATAAGCTAGCCCTCCTTTCTGATGTGGGTTTTATGCAAATGCTGTCACGATTGTGCCAGCACGACCCCGATGTGCATGGTCAGGAACTTCTGCTCGTCCTCCGGCAGGTCCGGCAGGATCTCCCGCACCAGCGCCTGCGTTGCTTCCAGTGCCTTGGGGAAGGTGGGCTCCTGGCTGGTCTCTTCGTAGACCTCCTCGTCCAGCGGCTCCACCGGCTCTCCGCGGTGGATGCGCCCCAGCGCAGCGCACAGGTGCGTGATCATGGCGGAGGCGTTTTCTTCGGTCAATGTCAGACCGTATTTCTCCTGAAAAAAGCGGATCACGTCCTGTACCTTCCGGTAATCCTCCTCGGACAGCATCCCTGCCTGGTGCAGGATCGTTAATCTCGGTTCAAAATCCATCTCTGACATCTCCCAATGATTTTTTGTTTTGCTTACAGCCAGGCGCCGATCTTGTCGGCCAGCGTCTCAGCCGGTGCTTCGGTCCCAAAAATGTTCCAGACCAGCTCACAGATCTCGCCGCAGCAGCTGTAGGGACTGTAGTAGGACATGGAGTTAGGCTTGAAGCCGACGTTCTGCTTGTTGGTCAGGAAAATGACGGCGGTCTTGTTGGTCTTGTTCATGACCACATGGGTGCCGGTAAAGCCTGCGTGGCCAAAGGCGTCGTAGTGGCGGTCGCCGCGGCCCATGAACGAGGAGCCCCGCTCAAAGCCCAGCCCGCGGGACGGCTTGCCGTTCTGCTCGCTGGTGAACTCGTCGATGACTTCCTTCTTGTAAAGGCGGACGCCCTTGTAGATGCCGCCGTTCAGCATGGCCTGACACAGCACGGCCAGATCTTCCGCGTCGGAGTACAGGCCCGCGTGACCGGCCACGCCGCCATTTGCCATCCATGCATTGCCGTCGTTGCACTCGCCCTGCAGGGTGTAGTTGCGCCAGCCGGTGAAGGTGCGGAACGCGTCCAGATCGGCGGTACAGTCGTAGCCAAAGCCCGGGTGGTCGATCTCGTCCACCATGGCATACTCATACGGGTTGCCGAAGGAGGTGGCCGCCACATCCTCGGTGGTAAAGCCGTTGGCCAGCGGCAGATAGGTGGTGCGCTTCAGCCCCAGAGGCTTGTAGATCTCGTTCTTGACGTATTCGTCCATCGAGCGCCCGGTGATCCGCTCCACCAGGAAGCCCAGCATCTGGAAGCCCAGGTCGCTGTACTTTTCCTCGCCGGGGGCGAACATCAGCTCACAGTTGCAGATGTAATCCAGCACCTTGGCCTTGTCCTTCTCGATGTGGAGGAACATCGCCTTCCACTGCGGCAGACCGGAGGTGTGGGTCAGCAGCTGATGCACGGTGACGTTTTCCTTCCCGTTCTTGGCAAACTCCGGAATGTAGCTTGCTACCGTGGCATTCAGGTCGATCTTGCCCTCGCTGTACAGCTTCATGATGGACTGTGTCGTGGCCATGATCTTGGTGCAGGATGCCATGTCGAACATGGTATCCATCTGCATGGGGCGGGGATCGTCCAGCCGCACGCCCATGTCGTTGAGCATTGCGTAGCCGTATGCCTTTTCATACACGATCTTGCCGCCGCGTGCCACCACGATCGTTGCGCCGGGGAAATACCCCTGCCCCATGTAGTTTTCCACAATGTCGTCGATAGCCGTCAGGCGGTCATCGGTCCGGACGGGCATTGCAGACCGGGGGAAGCAGTTCTCCGCCTGCTCCGGGCTGGCACACCCCATAAAGGCAGAGGCAGCTGCCAGTGTGCCAACGGTTTTGCCGGATGCGATCAGGAAGTTGCGCCGAGTGATCTTTTTCATGCGAGATCTCCTTTTCTTTCTGCAAAAAAATCAGACATCCTGTATCGGTTTTCGGGAGAAAATGTTTTATACAATATTTTGTATTTTCATCCCGAAAGAAACATCCGCATGTCCTCCATGCAGATGTGACTTCTGTTTGACCGCACCTTTGCTTAGTAGCGCGGAATGATCTGCTTGCGCATCACCTGCTGCTGGATGTGGTCCACACGCTCCACCGACAGGATCTTGCGCACCAGCTGCGCGGTGATGTTATCACTTTTCCGGCAGGCAAGCACGGCCACGGTATCTTTTTCCTGCTCATCCAGCCGGGGCATCGGATAATAGCTCAGCCCCTCCGGCAGCATATCGGCGCTCCAGACGCCGGCATCAATGACGCCGCTGTGCAGAAACGGCACCAGTTGACTATAGATGATGGGCACATATTGCACCGGCTTATCCGCAAAACAGAACCGGGTCAGCATCTCCTGGTCCACCGAGGAGGCATCCACGCCCACCTTGCAGTTCTGCCAGTCGCCCTTGAAGTCCGGGCGGACAAAGACCCGATGCTGTTCCACATAGCTCTGCGGGCCAAAGGCCGCGATCAGCTGGATGTCCTTGCCCTCCTGCACATAGTGTTCAAATGCAAGCTGGCTCATGACGCACAGATGAAAGCGCCCTTCTTCCACACAGTTCAGCCGGTAGCCGGAACCGCGCATGAATGCGATCGCACCCGTGACCCCTTTCTGGTTCAGTTCCTCATACAGTCCGCTGGCCAGGCCTTCATAGCGCAGGCCATACGGCATAGGCATCACGCAGGTCAGACCCGTATTGCTGCAATACTGCGCCATTGCCACATAGTCGATCTCTGTTGCAATGGTGCCGTTCTGCCCATGGGATTCCAGACGGATCACATGATTCTGTTTCAGGTTGTTCAGCGCGATCTGGATATTTCCCCGTGCCATCTCGCATTGTTCGCTCAGTTCCGTCACCGTGGGGATCCGGTCTCCCGGTTCCAGCCCTGCCAGGATCTGCGCGACCTGCAGCGTTGCCAGACCAGACTTCTGGAGCAGACTTGTGTTCATCATGGTTGCTCTTCCCTTCTCGACCTATCTTTCAATCCGCATCAGGTGGACCGTGGGAAATTCCACAGGAAAGAAGCGTATTTTGGGCGTTCCGCCCCTCCTCACAAGAGACAGATCGCTTGCAGATTTATGATAATACAAAATTTCATATATTGCAATATGGAGTCTTGCATAAACTTTTTCCGTCGAATTTGTACAACCTGATTTTTCATCCGCCGCGGCTTTCCGGTCCGTCACCAGTCTCCCCGGCAGGAACACCATGCGCCGCTTGCCCTTGAGGTCACCCCCGCGTATGCGGGGAAAAGTTTACCTTGTCCAGCTCTACTGCGGTTTCGCCAGGATCACCCCCGCGTATGCGAGGAAAAGTTGGGCATGACCCAGCTGTCAGGGTGCTCCACAGGATCACCCCCGCGTATGCGGGGAAAAGCTATACCCAAAATTGGTTAGCAGAAATCGTATAGGATCACCCCCGCGTATGCGGGGAAAAGTGGCGAATACATGGCTGGGGAGGACCAATATGGGGATCACCCCCGCGTGTGCGGGGAAAAGACACGAATGACGCTAATACTGGCGCTACAGTTGGGATCACCCCCGCGTATGCGGGGAAAAGTTGCCGGTCTCCTCAAGGGGCGGGCAGAGCATGGGATCACCCCCGCGTATGCGGGGAAAAGATACACGCGCTGCTTTGCGTGCCCGCGTCCTACGGATTACCCCCGCGTGTGCGGGGAAAAGGCCAGGCAATCCCGGCCCACAGCTTGGGTGAGGGGATCACCCCCGCGTATGCGGGGAAAAGTTCAACTGCAACCCGGGCAGCCCGCAGCACTGGGGATCACCCCCGCGTGTGCGGGGAAAAGTCGAAGTACAGGTTGCAGATAAATTGGTGGCTGGGATCACCCCCGCGTGTGCGGGGAAAAGCGGAAAGACCGACTGGACTACTATGTGCCGCAGGGATCACCCCCGCGTGTGCGGGGAAAAGGTCATCATCATCACTGTAATGCTCTATGAGCCAGGATCACCCCCGCGTGTGCGGGGAAAAGTTCTGTGCCATTCGGCCGCAGGTCGTGCAGGCGGGATCACCCCCGCGTGTGCGGGGAAAAGTCAATCGTTCGGCCAAGCTCCTGGCCGCTGACGGGATCACCCCCGCGTGTGCGGGGAAAAGGACCCGGCACGCTGTAAAGCGGCATTGGTCTAGGGATCACCCCCGCGTGTGCGGGGAAAAGAGGAAGAGGCATGAACCGCAACAGCGAACAGCAGGATCACCCCCGCGTGTGCGGGGAAAAGCAGCTCGGCAAAAATGCAACCGACTACACGCTGGGATCACCCCCGCGTGTGCGGGGAAAAGTCTCTGTTGATGAAGTTAATGTGTTTCATGGTGGGATCACCCCCGCGTGTGCGGGGAAAAGGCGCGGTGCCCTCTGCACCCATAGCTGCGCCCAGGATCACCCCCGCGTGTGCGGGGAAAAGGAAAAGCTACAGCAAACATAAAAAGCACCACCGGGATCACCCCCGCGTGTGCGGGGAAAAGGCACATCTGCAAAAGATATGCCATGCGCCGTAGGGATCACCCCCGCGTGTGCGGGGAAAAGGGGCGGAAGAACCGTTTCATTTTTTCTCATCCGGGATCACCCCCGCGTGTGCGGGGAAAAGGCAAGAACACTAATCGCATGGGAAGAACCACAGGGATCACCCCCGCGTGTGCGGGGAAAAGAAAGTAATGCCAAAACAGGGCAGAAAGCAAGAAGGATCACCCCCGCGTGTGCGGGGAAAAGGGCCACGCCTAGCAAAAACCCCCATCCGGGGGGGGATCACCCCCGCGTGTGCGGGGAAAAGTATACATGCGCTGCTGTGCGTGCCTGCCGCCTAGGATCACCCCCGCGTGTGCGGGGAAAAGTTGCTAGGCGTGGCCTAGCTTTTTCGGGCTTTGGGATCACCCCCGCGTGTGCGGGGAAAAGCAGCTCGGCAAAAATGCAACCGACTACACGCTGGGATCACCCCCGCGTGTGCGGGGAAAAGTTCACGAGGAAGTCCGCAATAAACTGTGGTTCGGGATCACCCCCGCGTGTGCGGGGAAAAGGAGGCTGCTGCTCTGTCCGAAGTGTACGAAACGGGATCACCCCCGCGTGTGCGGGGAAAAGCTTTTTTACGCTTTTTATCACGTTCCTTGTCCAGGATCACCCCCGCGTGTGCGGGGAAAAGGCATTGCATACATGCGTCTATCATGTCTTGTGAGGATCACCCCCGCGTGTGCGGGGAAAAGGCACGAACGTTAATCGAGCAGAACGAACCGCAGGGATCACCCCCGCGTGTGCGGGGAAAAGAACGAGCTTCGACGCAGACATGGCAAACAGCGGGGATCACCCCCGCGTGTGCGGGGAAAAGAAGAAGATGCAGCCGCGAAAGGATAAGCGCATGGGATCACCCCCGCGTGTGCGGGGAAAAGCCCAAGAAAGTTTTCTCATCCTTTGCCATCACGGGATCACCCCCGCGTGTGCGGGGAAAAGAACAGTGACAACGAAGGAAGCCTTCCAGAAACAGGATCACCCCCGCGTGTGCGGGGAAAAGGCTCCACGCCACCTCGCGCACTTGGCCATGTTGGGATCACCCCCGCGTGTGCGGGGAAAAGTTTGTTAACTCGTAACACCATTAAAACATACAGGGATCACCCCCGCGTGTGCGGGGAAAAGAGGCCGCCCACGATCTGGACAAGGCCCGCAGGGGGATCACCCCCGCGTGTGCGGGGAAAAGTTTTCCAGCGTTTCCGTTGCTTCTGCATTGAAGGGATCACCCCCGCGTGTGCGGGGAAAAGTCCGTTTGCTGGCCGCTGGTCTGTACGATTTGGGGATCACCCCCGCGTGTGCGGGGAAAAGTGGAAAAACAGCTGAACAATGGGCCGAATTGTAGGATCACCCCCGCGTGTGCGGGGAAAAGACTAAAAAGATCCCATAGCATCGGCCATTTCAGTTGCATCCTGTGCCTGTTTCATTCAGTTTTGCATAGAGCCTCTGTGTCAGGCGGCAGTCGGGCAGGGCCCTGTGCTCCACCCTGTCTGCCAGCCCAAAATGCCGTACCAGTGTGAGCAGCTTAAAGTTGGCAACGCCTATCACCTTCCGCCGCGCAAGCGGCAAAAGGTCGATTTTCCGGTTGGTCAGTATCGGCTTCTGGTTTCGCGTACAGGCCGCGCGCAGGAATTCCAGATCAAATTGCAGGTTGTACCCCACCAGAGCATCTTTGCCCACAAATTCCAGAAATGCTTCCAGCGCAGCGGCCGCGTCCATCCCGCCTTCCAGTTCCGACTGCGTGATTCCCGTCAATTGCGTGATCTCCGCAGGCAGCGGAGTTTGCAGGTGCACCAGGGCCGAAAATTCTTCCGTCGGCTGCCCGTCCCGCACCCGGACGGCGCCATACTCCACGATCGAGTCCGTTGCCGCGTGCAGGCCGGTCGTTTCCAGGTCGATCACTGTGTAATCGTTTTTTCCGGGCTTTCGGGCAGTCCGCTGTGCCATTTTTTGTGCCATCTGGTACTTTGCTGCCTTGCTGAACCCCGGTTTCAAGTCCATCGCCTCGGTCTGCGTCTGGGGCAGCGGGCGGCGCATCAGCTTGATGCCGTCAAAATCCACAGCTTCCCAGCTGGTGTTGTGGGTGCGGAACTCCATCCGCTGCTCCCCTGCCGCCGTGTAGACCAGTGTCGCCTGCCCGTTTTTCAGGTTCTGGCAGACACGGTCCCACACTGCATCCCGGACGCGGCTGCTCACATTGCCCACATAAACGCCGGTGTTGATCTCACACAGCCACTTGGACAGGTCGCCGCGCAGGCGGGGCGGGCAGTTGGTCATGGTCAGAACTACGATGGCTCCTCACCCGCTTCCCGGTCAAAGTAATTGATGCCGTTTGACACCGCACCGACCTTATTATCCCAGAGATAAACCACATCCGGCTCTTCCGTCTGTTCCTCTTCGGTCAGCAGCAGCCAGCGGATGTCGTGGACCATCCGTTCCAGAATATGATGCTCCACCATAGCATCCCGGACACGGCGGCGCACGACGGCAGGCAGATCCTCCGGGGCCTGCGCCGCCACCTCAAATGCGATCGGGATGGTCACCTCCGCCTTGTACAGGTCGGCAATGTCGTACACGAAAGAGCACTCATGCCCGACGTGCACGAATCCCAGCCCCGGCGCACACCCCAGCGCCACAATGACCGCATGGGCCAGCCCGTACAGGCAGGCATGCGCAGCAGACAGCGCCTGATTGACCGGGTCCCCGGATGCAAAATCCTCCGGGCGGTACAGCCGCCCGTTCCACGGCACGCCAGTTTCTTTGGACGCCTTGCGGTAGACGTTCCGCACACGGCTGCCCTCCCGGCCGCGCAGCTGCTGCATCGTCAGATGGGAGACGTCCTCCTCCGGAAAACGCAGCTGGTACATTTTGCGCACCACATCCAGATGCTTCCGGTGGTTGCTGACCAGCTCTGCCTGACGGATGAGCATCCGGGAATGGGTGGTCAGCGGGCGGCCGTGGGCATAATAGCGCACACCGTGCTCCCCGACCCAAACCGCGCCCACGCCGGCGTCTCCCATCAGCTCCATGGCACGGTGGGTCACACGGGTGCCGGGGCCGAGCAGCAGCACCGAAATGCCCGCCGCCGGGATCTGAACGATACCCTTTTCATCCGTCACCGTGATGGCACCGTCCTGACGGCCCAGCGTGCAGTGTTCCAGGTACAGAAAGGTCATCCGGTCCCGGACCTGCGGCAGCGCCTGCAGATCAGGGCGGATCATGCCCGGCACATCATCCATGGCTGCTTCCTCCGTGCAGGATGGTCATCAGGCCAAGGCCGTAGGCTTTGCCGCGGCCAATGCCCTGACACAGCATCTCCCGGAACGCTTCCGGGTCGGTCACCTGCAGGATGCCCTCATAGGTCACCGCCAGCAATGTGACCGGCCGCTTTCCGTTCTTCCGGAAGTGACAGGTCTGTTTCCGGGTCACCTGAAAAGCGCCCTCCGTCAGGGCAAAGCCGTGCTTCCCGGCCTGCTCCAGCAACCACTGTTCCTGCTCCGCTTCCAGATAGCAGGGCTTCAGGGCACCCCGCGCCAACGGGTCCGCCGGGTCTTTCCGGGCGCGTGTCGGGTTTGCCGTCAGACGGAACTGCCAGCAGCTGCCCGGGGTCACCCGTTCCAGCAGCGGCTCGTAGCGGCGCGTTTCCGGCGCGGCTCCCGTCCCGAACTGCGCACACAGTCCGGTCAGGTCGGGGAGCTCCTCGCTGAGCAGCAGCAGATACAGTTTTCCGTTCAGGCTGTCCAGCCGCCACAGCCTGCGGCGGCGTTCGCCGGAGAACGAGTTTTCCACCGCGCCGTGGAACTTCTGTGGAGAAGTCAGCGCGATCATGGTACTGCGGCGGGTGGGGTCAAGTTCTGCGCGGGACAAATACATTGCATCTCACCTCAATTCTGCAATTCCGCCATGGGGTCGTGCTCCGTCGGTTCCGGCATTTCCGGCCGGTCCAGCCGCCATTCCCGCACCGGGCGGAACCCGTACTGCCGGTGCACCGGGCTGAAGGACACCGGCAGATCCTGCCGGGGCACTGCCGCAGGGTCTGCC
>ULZG01069471.1_pt1 | contig 17205 bp, 12 predicted proteins | sample 1962881 | NCBI WGS metagenome assembly ULZG01 (sample SAMEA4835883, study PRJEB28245) | human gut metagenome | biome: gut microbiome; material: fecal sample | place: Denmark | collected 2008 | reverse complement strand
ACATATTCAAAAAAGTGTCTTAATTGACACTTTTTTCTATACAAGGTAACTATTTGCGGTTTATAATGTGGGTAGTTCGATGCAAAGGAGTGGTAATATATATGAGATTTTTTGATTACATTGATACTATCGAAAAGCCTACAATTGAGAATATTCGAGTTATATATAAGGCTGTAAATGAGAAGTATGATGATCTCATAGACATGGCACTGGAGCCGAATAGTAAGAATTATAAAAAGTGGGTTCAGAATATGGAGTGTTTAAAAAAATCTGAAAACATGATGATTGATTGTATTGGCAAAAAGCAGATTACAGATACAGAGTGGTTAGAACTTATGTATAATATTTATCGTTATCAAGTTAAATATGGTGGATTAAAATACCTTACAATTGAATTATAGGAAAGAACAGAATTCGTAATGAATTCTGTTTTTCTTTTGTACATTTTAACAATTCTGTTGCACTTTTTAATCGAGTTTATTTCGGGGGGGGGGACACATATATAACCAAAAAGTAAAATATGTAAGTAAAAACATAGGATATACAATATTTAACACAAAATAAATATAACCATTGTAATTTAGGTATTTGAAAAATGATTGTAAGGCGCGTAATATGTAGATTATCAAAAGTTAGTAAATCTTAAAATGCTTGATAGGTAAGGGATATTTGATGTATTTACGAATACATTATTGATAATTTGCACAATATTTTATTACTAAACTAGTTTACAAGTTGACAAGGTAGACTTTTTTTTACTAGCTTGAAGTAAGCGCTACCAATGGATATAGGGGTTAGGTATGGAGAAGAAAGATTTAAAGCATTTGAGTCGTAGTGAGTTGGTGGATGTCATTTGCGAGATGAAAAAGGATACTACAAATTCAAATGATTTAACAATGGAAGAAATAGAATCGGAGCAGAAGCGATTAAAGGATAGGGCTGTATATCGTAAAACTTTAAAGGGGACGATTGGCATATTGGTTGTAGTAGCTGCCATTTCTGTTTTAGTAGCTACTTTATGGATGCCCGTACTATCTATTTATGGCTATAGTATGTCTCCTACTTTAGAACAGGGTCAGTATGTTGTTTCTGTAAAGAATACGGATTTAAAGTCGGAAGATATTGTAGCTTTTTGGCAGGGAAACAAGTTGTTGGTAAAACGTGTTATTGCAGGTCCTGGTCAATGGGTAGATATTGATGTGAATGGCACTGTGAGTGTGGATGGTAAAGCATTGGATGAAAAGTATCTTAATGAAAAAGCTTTAGGCAATTGTGACATTGATTTACCACACCAGGTGTCTGAATCGCATTGGTTTTTAATGGGTGATAATAGGGATACTTCTATAGATTCTAGAAGTAGAGCAATTGGAGATATTTCGAAAGAACAAATAGAGGGACAGATTATTTTTAGAGTTTGGCCTTTTGATCAAATAGGAAGTGTAAAGTAGGTGAGAGAGCATGGTTTCGGATTATATTAAAAAACTACTTAAGGATAAAGCACGGTTAAAGAAATGGAAAAGAATCACTTTAGCCCTTTCTTGCGTGGTTGTTTTTTGCGTGGTTTATGCACTAACTCTTCCTGCCATTACTTTAGAGGGTAAAACCATTTGTGGAATGGAAGAATATACTCATACTGAAGAGTGTTATCAAGATGACAAGTTAATTTGTGATAAAGAAGAACATCAACATACTGAGGATTGTTACGAAAAGGAAGAAGAACAGCCTGTAGAAGAAGAGAATACGCAACCAGATACAACAGAACCTAGTGAAGAAGTAGAAACAGTAGCAGAACCAGAAGATAATAAACAAGATGAGAGTAATGAAGAAGAACAACAACAGGAATCAACCCAAGTTACTTCAGAAGGTTTTGATTTAACTAGTGATGCAAATAAAATCAGTTCTGTTGATTGGTATTATATCAAGAATGGTACTGAAACTAAGATTGATGTGACCGGTAATACAGAAATACCTGGGGATGCCAAAATAAAATTAAGTGTTCATTATCAAGGGATACAGATTGACTATTTAAAAACAAATTATAATCGTACTTTAATATTTGATTTACCAGAAATGTTTAGAAATGCAGGGGCACAAGGTAGTATTATGTCAGGATCAACGAATGCTGGTATTGTAACTGTAGATAATGGAAAAGTAAAGGTTCAATTTAATGAAGATTATTTAAATGGCTTAATAAGCGGCGGAAAGACAACAATTGATGGTGATTTCTATGTTACTGGAGAGGCTAATTTAAGCAAGGTACCTAATGAAGGGAAAAAAACGATTACAATAGCAGGAAAAGACTATACATTGAATTTTGGTGAGAATCCAATTGCACATTATGGAAAAGTAGATGTAAAAAAATCTTGTGAAAAAATAGATCCAAATAGTGATTATATTAAGTATACAATTATTGTGAGTGCTGGTGAGGACGGTTGTCCAGATGTGAAAGTAGTTGATACTTTTTCAGCCAATTCTAATTTGATTAGCTATATAAATGTAAATAAGACAAAAACACCCCTTTTAGGTAAAGAGAATCGGCAAGATTCAGATCCTTACGAAACTGTTGAAACAGGCAAAACTCATGGAAGCATATATCTAGGATCAACTTCAAGTGAAAAGAATCCTATACCTTTAGAAAATACAAAGAATGATAATGAAATTGGAAGTCTTGTTTGGGATATAGGTACAATGTCAGCAAATGAAACACGTACTTTAACTTATTTTGCAAAGTTAAAAGATGGTGTTGCGTTGAATGGTAAAACTATCAATAATCAGGTTGTTGTATATTCAAATACAATCAAGCGTGTTTATAGTAATAATGAGTTTACTCCAAAAGTAGATTATTCCATGAGTAAAGAAAGAGTGGGTTCTGTTGTTAGACAAGATGATGGATCTTATAAGATAGATTATAAATTGTATTTTAAATTGAATGAAAACGAAAGTAATTATCCAGTAAAAGATTTAGTGTTTTTTGATTATTTAAATTATGAAGATGCTTATTCAACAGATTCAAATATATTAAAGTATGTGAAATATGATTCTAGTAGTTTTAATCTTTCTGTACAAAAAAAGGGAGATTCGAATTACTCTAAAATTGATAAATCAAATTATGTTATTCAATGGTCAAATGACCGTCAAAATTATGTAACAGAATGGAATGGTACAGATAATCCAACTTGTTTCAAACTTACAGGTAAAGAGGGTAATCCTATAATTGTAAATCCTGGGGATTCTTATTATGTAACCTATACATTGATAGTAAAACCTGGGGCTTTTGCGGAAGTAAAAAAAGATAGTATAGATATAAAGAATAGATTTTTGTTGTCAGCTTCAAATGTTGAAAAACAATATGGAGACGCATTTGATCGAGTGTGGCATACAGAACAAATTAACACTTATAAATGGGATGAAAAGTCGGTTGAAAGTGCTACAACTGAAGATACCACTATAGAGATGTCTAGAAACAGATATATAAAAAACAATGGTAACTATAGTATCGATAATTCAACTGAGAATACATTTAAAGTGCCTACAGGAAGTTATAAATATACTGTAATGGTAAATGATACGTTAGGCGATTGGGATGCGACAAGTGTACAAATGACTGATAACTTAAATTCGAATAAGATGCAGTATGTTGGTTATGTTAAAATTGAAGCTTTAGAAGAAACTAAAAAAGAAAAGAATTTAAGTTCGACTGGAGATTGGAATGCGCATATAAATACTCTAGATAGAAAATATAAACCAAAAGAAGTAAAATGGGTAAGGATTGATGGAGAAACAGGCTTTACGTTAAAGCCAAGTGATTTAGGCTGGAACAATAATAAATATGCATATCGATTTACTTATTATGCAAAACCAGTAAATCAAGATACTTATGGTAATTCAAAAGTAACAAATACATTTACTTTAACTGGTAATGTTGTTGGAAGAGATGGTATACCGTTTAAAATTTCAGATATAGCTTCAAATAAGGAAGTTACAATTACAGGTAATTATCAAATGAACGTGAAAAAATCATCTTGGTATTATGAGAGTCCTAAAGTGGATGGTGAAAATTGGTCAAAAGGCAAGATTTATTGGGTTGTAGAAGTTAGTGGCACTGCAATAAAAAAAGGCACAATATTTAAAGATACGATAGTAAAAGATAAGACAGCTTCTTACTTACATGATGATTCATTAGTGGGTATTTACAAAGGTAAATTATCGGATGATAAATCAATAACAAGTTTTAAAGATTTGGAAGAGTTAAAGACTACAAGTGGTTTAGTTGATGTAAAAGGCGAGTTCTCTAATCTTAAGGTTACAAAACAAAATGAGTTAAATGTGACTGCAAAGGATAATATCAATCTTAAAGATCAAAAGTTGTATATGATTATTGCCACAGAACCTTCTTCATTGCCAACAGATTATAGAGACTACAAGGAATATGAAAATCAAATTAGTACAAATGATGATGGTGAAAATGATATTAGTTGGGGTTCAGCAACAAAAACACTCTGTGGAGGTGCAGATATTCTAAAAGAATTAGGCCAAACTTTCACATATGATGGAACTAAGATAACTAATATTGAACCAGGAAGAGATAAAGGAGATACAACAAAGATATTTAAGGATGGATTATCTGATACTGGACCTGGATTATATGCTTCTTGGGTATTTAAATTAAATTATGCTGGTGAGTTATCAGGAACATATCGAGTGTTAGAAAAAATCCCTGAAGGTATGGATTTGGCGTATATACGTGTTAAATGGACCGGACCTAAACAGGATACAATTCAATCAAAGGAAATCACAAATCTTGGTTCTGAATGGACACCGAAACAAACGAAAGATGCTCCAACAGATAATAAAGGACGAAAAGAGACAACAACGTATTATGTTAACGGAAATCAGGCTCTTATTGAATTGGGTGATTTTATAGCTGGACAAGTAAGGGATGATTATTCTGTGGATGTACAGGTGGTTTGTAAAGTAAAAGATTCTGATGTGTTGCATGGAATAGAAAAAACATTTACAAATGAAGTTGAACTACAAACAGCAGATGGACAAAAGATGAATAATGCGACTTCATCCGCAACTTTGAAGGGACAGAATCTTGAAAAGTCGATGACGTTAAATCAGCCAGCTAACGAAAAAGTAAAATTCACAATTAAGGCGAATCCTCTTGGGCAGGAGATTCCTGTTAGTGAAGGGGCAACATTAAAGCTTGTAGATAAGTTGAGTAATTCGTTGCTTTTAGATACGAAATCAATAAAAGCTATTGATAATGATGGTGATGAAGTAGTTCTTAAACCTGTATTAAAAGATGACAATACGCTAGAAATTGAGATACCAAATGACAAGGCAATTACGATTACTTATGAAGCTACAGTGAATGCACCACCAGGACAAAAGGTTGATTTTTCTAATGAAGCTTATTGGGAAGGATATACTCCTTCAACGGGTGTTAAAGTTGAACAAAATGAGTATTCATATGCTGCAGGTGGAACTGTATCTAGTGGTAATAATATCAAGTTGAATATTCTAAAAAAAGATCAATATAATGTATCGACTTCATTATCTGGTGCAGAATTTACAATGGTTGAATGTGAGCTTTTGAATGATGGCACAATTGAATCAAAAGATAACACCTTTAGTTGGTCTGGAACAACAGATGCTAATGGAACTTTAAGTTTCGGTAGTGGTTCAGCAACTGATCATGTAATGCAATATAACACTATTTATAAAGTGACAGAAACTAAAGCACCAAAAGATTATGTAAAGAGTGAGCAAGAATTATACATAATGGTGCCAAGGGTTGAGTCTGGAAAAAATGATTATTCAGATTATGTTAAAACATGTATTCAGGATAAAAGAATAAAAGTGCAGTATCAAGAAACATATGTTTTAACTGTATTGAACCATAAAGGTGAGATTACTGTTGAAAAGAAGTTTAAAAATTCTGCTAATCACGATATGAATCCAGTAACAGGAAAATATCATTTTGGCTTATATGAAAATGAAGATGGCACAAATGAAGATGGCACAAGAGATCCACTTCAAACAATATTTATTCAATATGATGAAGGTTCAATTGATCCTAAGAGTAATAAGTTTATTAATTTAGAATTGGATAAAACTTATTACGTTTATGAATTAGATGATCAAAACAATCCAATTAAAGATTCTGGTGTTCATGTCATTAACAGATTGGAATACATTACATCTTATAGTACTAATAATGCAGTACAAAGCGGTGCGACGGTAACCGTGACAAATCAAAGCCGTGTAAAACAACTACCTTCTACTGGTAGTTATGGAACTCTGATTTACAGAATATCAGGTGCGATGTTGGTTTTAGCAAGCTTGATAGTTCTGACTAATATAAATAAAAAGAATCATTTAAATGACAAATCAAGGAATAGGAGAAAGAAATGAAACTAATTAAGAAAATTGCTGCCATTATGTTTGCGTTCATGATGGTAGTATCAATGAGTTGTAACGTAAAAGCTGATGAAGGAACATCATCAACGACAAAAGGAACAATTACTATTAGTAATGCGATTCCTGGACAGACATATAAGATTTATAAGATTTTAGATTTAGAGAGTTATAGCACTAATGTGGTGAAGGGAGAAGAAAAAGGTAATTTTGCATATAAACCTTCATCAGAATGGGCAAATTTTATAAAAGGAGAAAATGTTAAGGATAAATATTTTACTTTTGATGGTGAATACGTTTCATGGAAAGAAAATGCTAGTGTTGAAGAATTTGCAAAACAAGCAATTCTATATGCTAATAAAAAAAATCAAGTTATCACAGCTAATGATACGAAGACTGTACCTGCTGCTAGCGCTGGACAGACTACATCAACTTTAACTTTTGAAGTACCATCTTTTGGATATTATCTAGTTGATTCCAGTGTTGGTACTTTATGTAGTCTAGATACTACAAAACCTGCTGCAACTATTCAAGAAAAGAATGGTGTTCCTTCAGTTGACAAAATTATTACTTCTGGCGGAGTTGTTTCTGCTGATGGAAAGTCTAACTCTGCTAGCATTGGCGATACAGTAAATTTTAAAACTACAATTACTGCACAACCAGGAGCTCAAAACTATGTGTTACACGACAAAATGAATGACGGCTTAACATTTAACAATACAGTTGAAGTAAAAAAAGGAGAATCAACTGTTGCAACTTCATATTATACTTTAAAAACATCTGACTTTAATGATGACTGTACATTTGAAATAGTATTTGGACAAAAATTCTGTGATGACTTACAAAAAGATGAGAAAATCACTGTTACTTATTCTGCAACATTAAATGAAAATGCAGTAATTGCTGGAGAAGGTAATAAGAATGAAACTTGGTTAAAGTATGGTGAAAATAATAATTTAGAAACAACTCATCCAACTACAGATACAAAAACATTTGAGATGCATGTGTTTAAATTCTATAAAGATAAGAAAAATTCAGAAATAGGTCTTGCTGATGCAGTATTTACATTAAGTAAAAAATCTGATGGGACAGAGCCAATTAAATTAACAAAAACAAATGAAAATTCAAATATATATAAAGTGAACAACAATGGAATGATTACAGATATAACTACTCCTGGAGATGGTAAATTCACAATCCAAGGCTTAGGTGCAGGTACTTACTATTTGACAGAAACTAAACAACCTGATGGATATAATAAATTAAGTGGTCCAGTAACTGTAGTCATTGATAAAGATGGCAAAGTTAAAGTTAAAAACGGAGATGCTTATGATGAAGTTACTCAAGTCAAAGTAGAGAACAAAACAGGAACAGTACTACCATCTACAGGTGGTATGGGAACTACAATGATCTACTTGATTGGTGGAGCCTTAGTATTGGGTTCTGGTGTTGTATTGGCAACTAAAAGAAGAGTTAAGAATAAATAGTAATTGATTAGATGATAGGGAGAGGGTTGTGAGATGAGAAAACATATTTCAACTATAATTGCGATACTTGTTTTTGTTACTGGCCTTTCCTTATTGTTGTATCCAACGGTGAGTAATTATTGGAATTCTAAACATCAAACGGCTGTTGTGGCGAATTATACGGATACTTTAGCTAAGATGGATGACAAGGATAGGCAGGCTGCGATTGATGGGGCTGTACAATATAATGAAAGTTTAGTTTTGAACGGGAATCGGTTTAGTCCAAGTGATTCAGATCTTAGCTTATATAAGAGTCTATTAAATGCGGATGGAACCGGTATGATGGGATATATCACGATACCTGAGATTCGTTGTAAGTTGGCTATTTATCATAGTGTGGATGATTCTGTATTACAGGTGGGTGTTGGTCATTTAGAAGGGTCTTCGCTTCCTGTTGGTGGTAGTAGTACGCATTGTGTTATTTCTGGTCATAGAGGGCTTCCGAGTGCTCGTTTGTTTACGGATATTGATCGTCTTGAAAAGGGGGATTTATTTTATCTGCATGTGTATGGCAAGGTTTTGGCGTATGAGGTGGATAAGATTTCGGTTGTAGAGCCTGAGGATTATGGTCCTTTAGAAATTGAAGAAGGTAAAGATCTTTGTACGTTACTTACGTGTACGCCGTATGGTATTAATACGCAGCGTTTGATGGTTCGTGGTCATCGTGTGGTGGATGGTTTGTATGATGAATCGAATATTACTTCAGATGCAGCTAGGGTGGATACTTTAGTGGTGGCTTCTTGTGTGGGTGTTGTATTCTTGTTGGTTGGTTTTATTGTTTCGAAGATATGGAGGTTAAGAGGGCGTGAAAAAAATAATTCGTAGTGTATTGTGTATATTTCTTTTTGTTCTTGTATGTACTCCTGTTTTCGCAAGTGATTATTCGAGTTTAACAGTGACTTGTCCATCTTCAAATATAGATGTTCGCTTATATCGTGTGGCGGATGCGGATTATAATTTGGTGGGTGCTTTTAAATCCTATTCGGTTTCACAGGATTGGAATATTCTTGGTGATTATATTGATCGTGACAATATTGAATGGGATGATGAAGTTACTTCGGATGTGGATGGTAAGGCTTTATTTTCTCATTTAACTAAAGGTGTTTATTTAGTGAAGGCTTTAGATCATGCGGAGTATACAATGTCGGTTTCTGTTGTTTATGTGGATAAAGATTGTGATGTTGAATTAAAGTATGAGCCTAGAGTTGAAACGACTTCTTTGCGTGTTCAAAAAGTATGGAAGGATGACGACAAGAAGAATCGTCCAAGTTTTATTGGTGTAGATTTACTTGGGGATGGTAAGGTCGTAGATCATCAGGTATTAAGTGAAGAAAATCATTGGACATATGCTTGGAATGATTTGTCGGGTGATATGAGGTGGAGTTGTGTTGAGACAAGTGTTCCTTCTGGATATAGTGTAAGTTCTTATCGAGAAGGGGATCATATTGTGTTAAAGAATAGTTTGAATAAGGTTGTGGATTCTAAGAAATCGGAATCAAATCTTCCTTTGACGGGTCAATTGTGGTGGCCAGTACCCGTATTATTGTTTGTGGGACTTGGATGTATATGCGTAAGCAAGTTCTAAAATATGTTGGCTGTATCTGTATTGTACTAAGCTTGGGATTGGCTTTATTTAATGTGTATGATACGTTTCGGGCTAGAAAGAGTGAAGAAGAAATATTGGCTGCCTATAATTTAAAGAATGATTTGGATCCAAATGTGTTGATTGATCCAGATATGGATATGCCTGAAGTAGAACTGGATGGTTTATCTTGTATTGGAACGATTGAGATTCCTTCTTTGGATATTAAGCTTCCTGTTACGAGTGAGTTTACGTATGATTTGATGAAACTAGCGCCTTGTCGATATTCGGGTAGTGTATATAAGGGGAATATGGTGATTGCGGCACATAATTCTTGGTTTCATTTTGGAAGAATTCATAGTCTAGATCCGGGTAGTAAGGTCGTATTTACGGATGCACTTGGAAATCAATTTGTGTATCATGTTGCAGTGGTTGAGTCTTTAACGCCAGATAGTGTTGAGGATATGACTTCTTCGGAGTATCCTTTGACTTTATTTACGTGTACTTTGGATGCGAAAAATAGAGTGACAGTTCGTTGTAAATAAAAAGAGAAATCGATGTTGATTTCTCTTTTAACTTAATTTATCTTGTACGATTTTCTTTACCATTGGATATGCGATTAATGCGATCACAATACCTGCAACTCCTTGAACTACGTTAGCTGGAATTTCACTTGCGGCTACAATCCAGCTTCCTTTTAATATGTATTTGGCAATGAAGTATCCAAATACCATAATGACAGATCCTAATACGTAGCTTGAGATTTGTTTCGGTTTAGAGTAGTTTTTCATAAGTAGGGATACTACGATTCCTTCTAGTCCTTTGATGATTAGGGTAAAGAAGAAGTAGTGGCCGTATCCTCCGGCTACATCGGCTAGTGCGCTTCCTAAGCCTCCAATCAAGAAGCTTTCAAATGGATTTAAAAAGCTTGCGAATAATAGGATGAATCCGTCTCCTAGATTGAAGTATCCGTCTAATGCGTTTGGTACTTTGATGAACATGGTTGCGACAAATACAAGTGCCATGCCGAGTCCTGTTAGTACGATTTCGTATGTTTGTTTGTTTTTCATAATCTTTCCTTCTTTCTGTAACTTAGTGACTATTATACTTGTTTCTGTATATAAAAAAATATACAATTATAAAAAATAAATAGGGGACAGTTGCATGAAGAAATATCAAGTAATTTATGATTTGTATAAAGAATCGATTCTTTCTGGGATCTTAAAGTACGGGGATCGTGTGGATTCGATTCGTGAATGTGTAAAGAAGATGAATGTGTCTAAGACCACGGTGGAAAATGCTTATAATAAGTTGGTTTTGGATGGGTTTATTTCGAGTCAAGAAAAAGTGGGTTATGTGGTGAGTATGAATCCGGAGCGTATCTTACTACATCAGGAAATTTTGGATTATTCTTCGAGTCACAAAGAAAAATCGTATGATTATGATTTTCGGATTCAATCGGTTTCTTTTGATTCATTTGAAACGACGATTTGGAAACGATATATGAAGGGTGTTTTGAATGATAAGCGTTTGATGTCAAGTTATGGCTTAGCACAGGGTGAGTATGGATTAAGACAGGCTCTATGTAAGTATGTGTATCAGAATCGGAATATTTTGTGCTTTCCTGAACAGATGGTGATTGGTTCAAACTATCAGTCTTTGTTGTATATATTTTGTGGAATGTTAGATAAGTCAAAGGTGGTTGGTTTAAGTACTTTAGTAGATGATCAGGCTAAGCAGGTATTTTTATCATATGGTTTTCATGTTGAGTATTTGAATCCGGATTCTTTTGTAAGGGATATTCAAAGGTTGAATGTGGATGTTGTCTATGTGAATACAACTTGTTTTACGTCGGATAGGCAGTCTATGAGTGAAAGGGTTCGTGAAGAATTGGTTTCTTTAGAGAATGTTTTGATTCTTGAGGATGATTATAATGGGGAGCTTGTGTATGCTTCTAAGATCAAGACTTCGCTATGTTCGAAAAGTAAGAATGTGATTTATTTTTCTTCGTTTTCAAGACTATTATTACCGAGTCTTCGTATTGGGTATATGATTTTAAATGAGGAGTATATGCGTAAGTATAGTGCTTCTTATTTTGGTCCAACGACGAGTAAAATTGAGCAGATGGCTTTTACGCAGTATATTGTGGATGGGTATTTGCAGAAGCATTTAAGGAAACTGATTCGTGAGTATAAGGAGAAGCATTTGTATTTAAAGAAATTGATTGATACGCATATGGGTTGTTCGTATATTTTGGATGAGACGTATATGGCGTATTGGTTAAATTTGGATGTGGATGTCTCTCACTTTCGAGATTTGTGTGAATCGAATGGTGTTGCCATTAGTATTTCAAGTGGGCGTATAGGATTGTCTTTTGCGAGTATGAGTAAAGAATTGATGTTAGATGGTGTGATTCGTCTTGCAGAAATATGGAAAGAGTGTTAAAATTTTATCGATTCGACAGTGAAGAAGATAAGTAGGATTAAAAGTTCTTGTGTATAGAGAGAGGGCGTTTGGTGAAAGCTCTTCGAGTCTTTTAGTTTGAAGCTACTTTGGAGTTGAAACGTAGTCGGCGTTAACGAGTGAATTGAGGGCATTTTTCGATTTTGAAAAATGAACTAGGATGGTACCGCGTAATTATACGTTCCTAGAAATAGGAGCGCTTTTTTATGTATTAAGATTTTGGTTTTTGGACAGGAAAACATCACTATTTAATAGTGATAAGGCTTTAACCTGAATGTTTGAATGATAAGTAGTGCCCATAATTGAAGTATAGAACGATACAGTTCTAATGTGAATTTAATGTGAATATGTGAGGATATCGATAAATATCACATATGCATATTGGCGATATAATGATACAAATAAAATAAATTAGAAAGTCTCAAATCTATCTATTAAGCCTGTATTAAATATAGTATAATAGAGTCAGATAGAACAGGAGAACTTGTTTTATGAAGGTATTTTCAATGTCGCAAAGAATCTACTATAAAGATTTGGAACCAGAAGCAGAATCCATCATTAAAAAGGATCTTGAACTGTATAACTGCATGCTTCATAAGGCATTCAAAATCTGTTTTGATTGTGCCTATAAGGATGTTACCTATTCAGATACGGATCAAAGAATGATCAAGTCCTTCTATGGTACAAGTGATTATTTTCCTTTGTCTGCCATTAATGAGGCCAAGGCTTTAGTGAAAAGTCTGAAATGTTTTGAAAAAGAAAATCAAGATATGATCAAGACTCGTCTTAAAAAGATAAACAAGAAAATCAAAAAGAAGGAGAATCAATTGAAGAAGGCTTTAAAGGAAAAGCAGAAGCTGATCAATAGATCCAAGAAAAAGAAATATACAGAGGAAGACTATTTGTATGAAGTACAGGTCTTAGATCCAAATATCAAAAGATTGAAGAGTATCATTCGCAATCTAAAATTCAGAAGAAACCGTAATGAGTTCAAGCTTAAAAGAAAGATGCCTTCTGTATGTTTTGGTGGTAAAAAGAATCTTAAAAATGGTTACTTAGATACTTATCGTTTTAAAAGAGCCAGAAGAATGTTGATTCCTGGAAGAAGACAAGGCAAGTATTCAAACAATTTGTTCAAATTAAATGTGGATAATGATATGTTGACATATCGAAGTACGCAAAAGGATATTGTATTTAAGGTGCAGTTTCATAAGTACAAGGATGAACTGTATGCAAGAGTCAATGAAAAACACAATTCACCTGATAAGGCAGTAGCCTATGAATTGATGGATTATGGTGAATACTTTATTGTGAAAGCTATATTTGAAAAACATATGAATCTTCCAAAGACAGATACATTGTATGGAGCAATAGGAATCGATATCAATGTGGACCATATAGCACTATGTGAAACCAATATGGATGGAAATATCGTATTGATCAAGAAGTATCCAATTCATAAAGAAAACACTAAAAACAAACGCAATGAAGAACTGTATCAGCTTGCCATTGAAATCATGGAATATTGTAAATCCAAGAAGAAGAGTCTAGTAGTTGAAGACTTGAATTTCAAGCAGTTGAAAACTAGAATGCTCTATCGACCTAAAAAACAAAATAAAACATTATCGAGTTTTGCGTATAAAAAGATACTAGAAAAAGTGGAAAGAAAATGTTTGATGAATGAAGTGGATGTAATTAAAGTAGATCCAAAGAATACAAGCAAGATTGGAAAAGAAAAGTATACAAAGATCAAAGGACTGAGTGTACATTATTGTGCAGCCTATGTCATCAATCGAAGAGGCATGGGATTTGTAGATTAAATAAGATAAATAATCAGAACCAGAAGTTTATGATATCTTACTGGATGATAGATACATAGATCATGGATGAAATTCTGAAGTATTTATAAAAAAGCATAGAATAAAAACTCCATCGCACAAGACTGAATGGATTGGGATACCGAATGATTCAGAAAGATGGAGTGGATATTGAAATGTTACCGGACGACTGGAAACGAACCGGGCACGTCATTTAGACGTGTGACTTTTTCATAGAAAAAGTCTTTTCTTGTTGGAGGAAGAAAAGATGAAACAATTAACTGGTAATCAGATTCGTCAGATGTTCTTGGATTATTTTAAATCTAAAGGGCATATGATTGAGCCGGGCGCAAGTTTGATTCCGCACAATGACCCAACATTATTATGGATCAATGCGGGTGTTGCGGCTTTGAAAAAATATTTTGATGGTAGTGAAAAACCGGCTTCAAATCGTATTGCGAATGCGCAGAAGTCAATTCGTACGAATGATATTGAAAATGTGGGTCGTACGGCTCGTCACCACACATTCTTTGAAATGTTAGGAAACTTCTCGATTGGAGATTATTTCAAGGATGAAGCGATTCAGTTTGCGTGGGAATTTTTAACAAGCGAAGAATGGATGGGTATTGATAAGGACAGATTGTATGTGTCTGTATATACAGATGATGCGCGTGCTTATGAAGTTTGGACTACAATTTGTGGTGTAGATCCTAGTCATATTTTAAAGACAGATGATAACTTCTGGGAAATTGGTAAGGGACCTGGTGGACCTGACAGTGAAATTTTCTTTGATCGTGGAGAAAAATATGATCCTGAGGGATTGGGAGAAAAATTATTCTTTGATGAAATGGAAAATGATCGTTATGTAGAAGTATGGAATGTCGTATTCTCTCAATATGATTGTGATCCAAGTATTGATCGTAAAGACTATAAGGAACTTCCTCAGAAGAACATTGATACAGGTATGGGTCTTGAGCGTTTGGTTGCCTTAGTTCAGGATGGAGAAACAAACTTCGATACAGATTTATTCTTGCCTATTATTCGTGCAACAGAAGCTATGGCGAAACATCCTTATGAAGGTGAATATAAGATGGCTTACCGTGTTATCGCGGACCACGTTCGTACAGTGACTTTTGCGTTGAGTGATGGTGCTAACTTCTCAAATAGTGGTCGTGGTTATGTTCTTCGTCGTGTACTTCGTCGTGCTGTTCGTTATGGTTTAAAATTAGGTTTGGATGAACCATTCTTGTATAAATTAGTTCCTGTTGTTGCAGATTTAATGGAGGATTTCTATCCATACTTACAGGAGCATGTTGAATTCAACCAGAAGTTGATTAAGGTGGAAGAAGAAACTTTCAAGAAGACTTTAAAGGTTGGTCAAGCATTACTAGATGAAGAAATCAGCAAGGCTAAGGATGGTAAGCTTAGTGGTGAAGTTGTCTTCAAATTGTATGATACATATGGATTCCCATTTGAATTAACACAAGAAATTGCCGAGGAAAGTGGAATTAGTGTAAGTCGTGATGAATTTGATGCTGAAATGAATAAACAAAAAGAGCGTGCTCGTAATGCGCGTAATGTAAAGGATTCTTTTGCGTCTCAAAATGAAGAGTTGATGAACTTCAATGAGCCTAGTGAATTTATTGGTTATGATCACTTATCTTGTGATGGTAAGATCATTGCGTTATTTAATGCTGAGGGTAAGATGGTTGATTCTTTAGAAGACGAAGGTATGATCATTTTAGATGAAACTTGTTTCTATGCAGAAAGTGGTGGACAGGTTGCCGATAAGGGAATGTTTACGGCTGATGGTGTAGAAGTAGAAGTATTGGATGTTCAAAAGACGCGTAATAAACAGCATATTCACACAGTAAAAATCAATAGTGGTGTATTAGAAAAGGGTATGTCTTTACATGGTGAGGTGAATGTCAAAGATCGTTTGGCTACTACGGCAAACCACTCTTGTACACACTTGTTGCAGTCGGCTTTAGTTAAGGTGTTGGGTGATCATATTCACCAGGCTGGTTCTTATAACTGTCCTGAATATTTGCGTTTTGACTTCAATCATTATGAAAAGGTTACGGCTGAACAATTGGCTGAAGTAGAACGTATTGTGAATGAATATATTAGTGCGGCATATCCAGTAACAAAAGAAGTAATGCCTATTGAAGAGGCTAAGAAGTCTGGTGCCACTGCATTATTTGATGAGAAGTATGGAGATACAGTTCGTGTTGTAACAATGGGTGATGTATCTAAGGAATTCTGTGCGGGATGTCATGTAGAAAACACAGCTCAGATTGGTCTATGTAAGATCATTAGTGAGGAAAGTATTGGTTCAGATTCTCGTCGTATTACGGCTAAGACTAAGTTTGCGGCTTATGAAGACTTTGCATCTGAACATGCAATGTTAGAAAATATTGCGGATAGTGCTAAACAAAAGGGTATTAAAAATATTGATACAAAGGTTGAGGCTGCTTATAAGACTATGCACGATATGCAGAAAGAAATCGATAACTTGAAAAACCAGATCTTCACATTGAAATCAAAAGAATGGGCTACAGAGGCTAAAGATTTTGGAAAAGTCAATGTATTGATTAAATCTGTTTCTGGAATGGATGCAGGTGCATTGAAGGATATTGTTTCTAACTTAAAGGCTAGTGATGACAAGATGGTTGTATTCTTCGTAAACACAAATGGAGAAAAGGTTGTCTTTGTATCTGGTGCAGGTAAAGAAGCTGTTAAGGCTGGTGTACATGCGGGTCAATTGGTTAAGAAAGCGGCTCAAATCTGTTCTGGTAATGGTGGTGGAAAGCCAGATATGGCTCAAGCCGGTGGTAAGGATGCTTCTAAGGTTGATGAAGCTATCAATGCGATTACAGAAGAATTGAAAAGTTTATAGTAGATATTAGGGTATACTTAGTGTGTACCCTTATTTTTTGGGTGTATGAAAAAGAAGAGTAAATATAGAATTCGTAAGAATGAATTAAGAAAATTTGAAAAGGAAAATAAACTCACAAAGAAAGAGAAAGAAAGAGTCGAAATGTGGGTGGAATCTGGTCATAGTGCGTATGATTTGCAGTGGTTGTATGAGTTGCGTGAGGAAGAAGAACTTGATGAACTACTAAGTGGTTTGACGGACGCACAAGTAAATTATGTATATAGTCATTGTATGAATTGGGATCCATTCATGGAAGAACCATTTTTTGACTTTAATCGATTGGATGATTTGGATTTAAAGAATTTACCGACTTTTGAAGAAGAGGAAGAACCAGAGATTGATTTACCGTTTTAATCGATTTGACATAGCTAATTAACCACTTTATACTTTTAGTATAGGAAATGAAAGGGTTTTATATATGGTGCGCCAGTTCGGTGCAGTTGATTTAGTTAGGTG
>ULZG01001398.1_pt1 | contig 17460 bp, 15 predicted proteins | sample 1962881 | NCBI WGS metagenome assembly ULZG01 (sample SAMEA4835883, study PRJEB28245) | human gut metagenome | biome: gut microbiome; material: fecal sample | place: Denmark | collected 2008 | reverse complement strand
GTTCTTTTGAAAAGGTATACCAACAATCTGTGTTTTCTTTGCTATAGTGATAATTATCGTGCATCAGCTCTATAGCAGACATACCTCTTCCGCCTATTTCCTGCGTGATAAAATCGTGCATTACGGTTTGATAACGATCCAATACGAGCTTTGAGTCCTCCCGACGACCGAGTGCCTCAAACACCTGCATTTGTACGCCAGAAAACTTTGTTGCCAACTGCAAATCATCCGATAAATTTGAAAGAAGAGTATCTATAGAAGATTGTTTGTGGAACAACGACCATTTTGTGTTCTTCGCAAGATGTAATGAAGCAGTTCGCATTTCTGCATATACGCTATTTAACGCTGTTGTCATCCGGTCAGATGCCTTTTCAAGGAACTGGTTCCTCGATTCAATAGAAGCTGCGTTCTGCGCTTGTAAAATGTAGTCACGAGCATCAAAGAATGGCGTGAGAATATCTCTGTCTCTATCTCGATCTAACTGATAACTCTGCATTTCTTGGATGCCTTTTAGCGTGTCTTGAATTTGCTTCATTTGCATTTGATTAGCAATGCTTCGAGTGGTTTCGAGAGTTCCGGGATTATTAATCACTTTTTTAAGTGTGATATCTTTGACACGAACCCCATTTTTATCAACGATTACCGCACGAAGGTTACCATCCACTTGTTTTGAGTCTCCTATAGAGTATAGACCCTGTTTGAGCTTTTCTTTTATCCCTGCTGGCAGGCTATCAAAATCAGGAACAAGGGTGATGTTTCCTCTGGCAACAACAGCTGCATGTTGAACAACATCATTTATTATTCCAAGGTCTGCAACAGGAATATTTGAAACCACTTCAACAAACGGACTATCTGCCAAAGATCGTGTTAACTGTTGAGCATATAAGCCCATGAAATCACTCATTTTTGATATTTCATATCCGTTCGTATCTGCGTCAGTTACAAGAATATGTAGTTCAGAAGGAACAAGAGCAGTGTCAGATTCTTTGTTTTCCTGATCCTTGTATTCATTTGAGTCAATCACGGTGTTTCACCTCTTTACACTTGGATTTTAATCATGCAAAATGCTCTATGACTATGGCATTGAGCTGTGCGGCAATCTCCGAGAAATCCCGGTTCAAATCAAGCGTCTTCACACTGATCTTGTTGCCACTCATCTGGTAGCTGTTGTCCGGCTGAATGGCCTCATCCGTTGCGGCATAAAGGAGCATGCCGGAAACCTTGTGGGGCTGGTCCCCGAACTCTGTATCCTTGTTCTTGACGTAGGTAAAGATCTGATACAGATTGCCGGAATGAAGCGTGTGGACGTCGTACTGAGTCTGAGTGGTATGCGTGTAATACTTGGCGTCGATGATAAGCACCTCGCTGCCTCTGGTGAGCATGATGTCACTCTGCATTACCGGCAGCATCGTCCCGATACCATCATCCAAGGCCCACGGGATCTGCGAGGCCGTCGCCGTCACCTGCGGACACTCCTTGGCGTAGTATTCGAGGATGAATTTCTCGTAAAGACGGTTCATGCGCTGTTCATCCACAAAGGAGGCCAGCTTGTATTCTCCGGAGTCTGTGGTCAGAAGCATTCCTTCCAGAATGAGCTGGCAGAGACTGATGAGCATACGATAGGTATTGTTGTTCCTCTGGAACCGAATAGCTGACCAGCGGATCGTGGTGGGATCGATTGTGTCAACATTCGAGAAGAACAGCATTTCCTTTTTCAGATCGCTTTTGTACTCCTGATCCACCCTCGTGTGCCGGAGCAGAAGCATAACGGTCGTTTTCAGTATCTGATTCAGGAGATTGTTTTCAGAAAGCTCGTCGTACTCGCAGGTCAGCACCCGCTTTCTGGCAAGGCGGTTCTGAATGGTCCCCGGCATATCGATCTTGCCACGGACTACCGCAACATCCTCTTTACGGTTCAAATACTCCCGGTACAGGCCCTGCTTCAACTGTCTGCTGATGCCCTTCGCCAGAATCGCAGCGAAGAGGTTATGCATGTTCTCGAACTCTTCGGTAGCAACATCCTCATAACCGCCTTGATTCAGAGTCGTGAAGGCATACGAAAGCATATAGTATATGTTTTTTATGAAGATGCTCTTATCCTTAATCATTGAAACACACCTTGCAGAATGTTCTCCCAACGCTGGAGCCTGTTGGCGTCGTCGAACCAATACTCGCTGAGCATCGGAAGAATGTCGTAGTCAACGATGGAGTGCAGCCACTCCTCGGTGCAAACATCCCTGCCGCAGAAATAGTTGTGGCCGATGCAGAAGCCCTTACCCAACGACTTATCAAGAGAGATTTCACGGTTCAGGTCTTTCACCTTATTAACGAGTTCGTTCAGCGTCTCGTTGTTCAGGCTGTTCTGGTAATGGATGAAGCCCTCGGAATCGAAGCCCGGTTCCACCTCAAAGAAGCTGAAGCGGCGACGGAGCGCATAGTCGATCATGGCAAGGCTTCGGTCCGCAGTGTTCATCATGCCGATGATGTAGAGGTTCTTCGGAACGGAGAATGAGAGCCCGTTATAAGCGAGAGTCGCCTTTGTGCCTCTGTAGTCCTTCTCGATCAGCATAAGCAACTCACCGAAGATTTTACTCATATTGCCACGGTTGATTTCGTCGATGATGAAGAAGAACTCCTTGTCCGGCTGGTTGGCGGCCTTCTGGCAGAAGCGATAGAAAATACCATACTTCAGCTCGAAACCATCCTCGACCGGCTTATAGCCCATCATGAAGTCTTCGTAGGAATAGTTCTGGTGGAACTGAACGAATTCGATGCGGCTATCGTCCTTTTCACCCATCATAGACCACGCCAGACGTCTTGCGGCGAAAGTCTTACCAACACCGGGAGCTCCCTGCAGGATGATGTTCTTCTTATTGCGAAGAACGGACACAAGGTTCTCGTAGCGTTTTTCGGTCATATACACTTCATCGAGGAAATCACTCTTTGTGTAAGCGTCAATAGAGGCCTCCTGCGCTACCGGATTTTCCTCACGAATCATATCAAGGATGAAATCAAATTCGCCTCTGGTGAGCTTGAACAGACTGCCTTGCGGATTCTGGAAATATTCCATACGGTCCAGTTCCGGGCATCCTCTCAAGGTCGCATAATCAATCGGTGAAGTCAGGCCTTCGACCTTCTCAAAGAATAGTTTCTCGCCGTCTTGTTCTGCGCTGACACGACCGATAGCAACAATCTGCTTTACCGGATTGGATTCGTACCCGATGATCATGTCGCCAGCCTTCGCATCAAGGAAGTTCTGGAAGATGCGACGCTTGTTGCCATTCTCATTGTAGAGGGTGTAAGATTGGACCTCGCCAACAGCAATATCCGTAAAGCTCCAGATCTTCGGATTTGCATTCAGCCACCAGTAACCACGGTCCTCCTCGCCGGGAGCAGCTTTAACATAAAGCTCGATTTCAGATAAATCAATTTTATCCAACGCTTCGGAAAGCTCATCACGGAGTTTCCAAATATATGAGCCTTGTTCATCCTTTGTCGCAGAGCGGCCCACATAAAGGATTGGCCACCATTTGGAGTTTTCAGTGTCAACCTCCATAAGAGGACAACCAGTTTTGTCAGCAATTCGCTTAGCAAGGGTGGACGAACCTGCATTGTAGAAATTACTCGATTGGCCGTATTTTACAGATAGCTGTTTACATGTGGCCTGTCCACCGTAGTCTTTCATGCGTTTCATGATTTCGAGACTGGCGGTGGTAAAGACTTCTGAATCATTAAGGAGTTTTATCCATTCATCAACTGTAATTCCCGGTGAATAGGTGGCTGGGAACCATTCAGCTTCTTCTTGAGCGGCTGTATCTTTCTGTGAGTAATACCGACTGATGTAAAAACCAACGTCGATAGTCAGAGTCTTCAATTCAGGATCGGGATAGCAGGTGTCCGTCATCTGTGACTGAAACAGATTGACGAGTTCCTTGTCCTCTTTGAGGGCAAGGCTGATTTCATCGTAGAGCTTCAGAAAGTTTCGAATGTTATCGGCATAGGCGCCTTTCTTGAAATGGTATTCTGCCTCAAGCTCATTTGCGACGGTTTTTACTTCACCGAACTTGTAGATGTAATACTTATCCGGATAACGCAGCCAGAGATAGGTACTGATAGCGTTCTCATACTGGTAATGCTGCGCAGCACCGTTTCCGTATTTCTCAAGTAGAATAGAGGACTGCAATTTAAACGCATTCATGCGCTCATACACATCCTTGCTCTCGTCGAACAAGGCAATAAACATTGCTCGGACCTCTTCCGGAGCGGCTTTGGCAAAGCCAACAATCATACCCTTCGGGAAGTTGTTACTGGAAGCCAGCAGATTAAAGGTCTTGTCAAGGGAGCGATTCAGCATTTCAGGGAAATTCTGAGCGTTTACATCCCAATTGTCCTGAAACCATTTCACAGCTTCCCATTTGTATTTTTCGTTGCCCCACTGCGTGGAGACAAAATTCTGCTTGTAGTGCGCCAGTACATCTTTCAATCGAAATTGGTCAAACATGATGCTACCTCTTTATGCCTCTCTCAGGCTTTTATAAATCTCGTCTGTAAAGATACCAAGGACCTGTCGCTTGATCTCATCGTTGCTGAGAAGAAGCGAGAAGAAGTCCTGGTTCTGCTCCAAGCCCTCAATCAGTGCATCGTCAATGTCATCAAAATACGAAAACTCAAAATCTTTGACGGTATTATTCCGCGCGCTGGTTTTCAGCTTGTCGGACTTCAGCAGAATATCCCGAATCTGCAGCATAGCCTTGACTGCTACATCATTATCGTAGGCTTTTCCCGTGCGGCTGTTGATTTCAGCGATGATCTGGGAAAGCCGTTCTTCCTTCGCTTCGGTCAGGCCAAAACTCTCGGCGGTCGGCAGCTTTACCACAGGTTGTGCGACAAGGTTTGGAGTCGTATGTTCCTCCGCCTTTTTCTGAACAAAATTGGTGGCCTTGATTTTACCGTCCAGATTATATCCGCCGCCCGGATGCTTGATATTGATGTAAGCCAGCAAATAAGTGATGAAGTTATATTTCTTGTGCAGGTCGGTATCCTCGAAACAGGACACCTGCAGCAGAAACTCATAAAACCGGACGAAATGGCGCATCATGGACACGATCTCATGCTGTTTGATTAGTTCGTATTGCTCAATCCTATTCTTTGCCCGCTTGAAGTAGAAAGTCAGCTTCTGCTTATCCTTGGAGGAGATATTCCCCTTGTAGAGCAGTTCGTTGGCTTTTTCAATATCATCAGGGTCAAGAACAGTATACGCATCGATCTGTGCCTCCAAATCGTAGATCGCCGTCGGCGTTACGGAGGTGGAAAGCAAGGTGGTCGTATAATACGGTGCGAACGCTGCCTTGATGTCCTCATATGTATTCACAAAGTCCAGCACAAAGGTTTTCTTCTCAAACGGTGGGCAGATACGGTTCAAGCGAGAAAGCGTCTGGACGGCGGAAACGCCCTTCAGTTTCTTGAGAACATACATAGCGCAGAGCTTCGGTTGATCGAATCCAGTCTGATACTTATTGGCAACCAGCAGCACCTGATAGTCATCCCCGTCAAATTCCTTTGTCAGCCGATCCTCCGGGAAGCCGTTCATGGAAACCTCGGAGTATTCGGTGTCATCGTCCGGCAGCTTCACCTTACCAGAGAAAGCGACCAATGCCTTGATATCGGTGTAGCCTTTTTTCTGAGTGTAATTCTCAAATGCCTGACGGTATTTGACCGCACCTTGCCGGGAAGCGGTGATGACCATTGCTTTTGCCATACCGCCGAGTTCCGGCATAACCGTGGTACGGAAATGCTCCACGATGACTTCCACGCGCTGCGCAATGTTTGTTTCGTGCAACTCCACAAAACGGGCAATCTGCCTTTTTGCATCAGCGGTCTTGCAGCGAGGATCTTCTTCAATCTCCTTGTTCAGCTGATAGAAGGTGTCGTAAGTGGTGTAGTTCTGGAGCACATCCAGAATAAATCCTTCCTCGACGGCCTGTTTCATGGAGTAGATGTGAAACGCCTCTCGCTGTCCCTTGGTGTTCAGTCGACCGAACAACTGAATCGTTGTGGGCTTGGGTGTAGCGGTGAACGCAAACATGGAAACATTGGCTTGTTTGCCGTTGCGACGGATCTCGTCCGTAATCATGTCTTCGACATCGCCGTTTTCCTGCTCGCCGGAGCCCAGCGACATGGTGACCGCCGCCATATCTTTACCGGCAGTAGAAGAATGTGCCTCGTCGATAATAACGGCGAACCGCTTGTCTTTCAGCCCCGCAACGCTATCCACGATGTATGGGAATTTTTGAATCGTAGTAGCAATAATCTTCGTATTGCCGTTCAGGGCAATTGCAAGGTCGGCGGAGTTGCATTTATCGTCCATCACACGGATAAGTCCGGCTTTGTGCTCCATGCCCATAATGGCCTTCTGAAGCTGACGGTCAACGACAACACGGTCGGTGACGATGACGACATTATCAAAAATAATTTTATTATCTGCATCGTGCAGTGAAGTGAGGCGGTGCGCCAGCCATGCGATAGAGTTCGTTTTGCCGGAGCCTGCGCTGTGCTGGATCAGATAATTCTGCGTAGAGCTATTCTCACGCACATCTGCCAGCAGCTTGCGGATTACATCGAGCTGATGATACCGAGGAAATATGACATTTTCAGACTTTTTCGTTTTCCCTGTCAGCTCGTCCTTGCTTTCCTTGGTTTCAATGAAGATGAACTTGCTGATGAGGTCGAGGACAGTGTCCTTTTTCAGAATGTCCTCCCACATATAGGAGACGCTGTATTTGTCCTTGAAGGTGGGGTTACCCGCACCGGCATTGACGCCTTCGCCGTTGCCCATGTTGAAGGGCAGGAAGAAGGTAGAGTTCCCGGCAAGCTTGGTGGTCATATAGACCTGCTCCAAATCCATTGCAAAGTTAACAAGGCACCCGGCTTTGAACCAAAACAGCCGGGTCTTCGGATCACGGTCAACACGGTACTGATAGATAGCGTCCTGATAGGACTGACCTGCGGCATTACATTTCAGTTCAAAGGACATGATGGCAATGCCGTTCAGGAAAATGACCAAGTCAACCCTCTCATCATTGCTTGCCCAGACTTCCTCCATAACGGAGAAAATGTTTTTCTCATACTTCGCCAGCAACTCCTGGTTAAAGGTAGTCGCCGGTTTCGTGTACATCAGTTCCAGCTTCATGTTGGAAATCTCGATGCCGTGTTTCAGAACATCCAGCAAGCTGCCACGGGCCTTTGTGGTTTCAGCATTGATAAAGCTGACGAGAGTATCCTCAAGGTCAGCTTTGTAGATTTTGCGGAGCGCCGCCATTTCATCGGGCTGGGTGTCGTTCAGAAACTGAAACAGCAGCTCCCGGTCCATAGCAAAGAGACGGTCATAGCTTGTCGCCTTGCGGACAACGTAACCGTTGTCTTGCGAAAGCCTGTCCATGATGAAATGCTGATATTCTTTTTCGGTCAGAATATTATTCATTTTCATCCTCCTTGTATCCATTTCCCGGTTGCTAAGTCTATAAATGCCTCCAACTTAATCTTTCCTTCAAAATCTGATCCATACTCACCAGCACGAGTCTGATCGTCAAATTTGAAACTGATGTTGTAGTATTTACCCGCTTTGGTCTTACGGATCAGATCGTTATCCATCATAAATTGAAGTACGCGCTTATGATTTGCAATATCATCCCCATTAAGGTAAAAGCAGATAACACCAGTGGGAACCACCTGCTCTGCCATATCGGTACACTTACACTCATAGCAAACGCCTTCTCGAATGGCCTTTTCACAAATCTTCTGTGCAAAAGACTGATCATCAAAGAAGTACATCCATTTCCCGCATTTATGACGATCCAACTTTTCCTCCTCACCGGAAAGGTACCAATACCAACCACCCATATTAATCAATGCAAGGCACCTCCTTCTTGCCGGTTACATACTCGAAAATCAGAGATTTTATGTATTCGTCGAGTGTTGCAAGCTGTGCTTTTTTATCAGCGATAACAGCATCTGCTTTTGAAAGTACTGAATCAATGTGCTTTACGATGGCATTCTGCTCATCCAGCGGCGGTACCGGATAGGAAAGCTCCGCCAACTTGTTCCACCGAAGGTCACAGGAACGCACACGAATTCCGGTCGCCAAAGCAAGAAACACATCACTATAAGCCATACTGCGAAGATAATACATGATGTACCGCTTGCATTGGTCGGTATCCAGCACATTGAGCACCGGAGAAGCCTTACCGCGTGAATCAGAGATGCCGATAGCACCAGCAAAGCCGTCCATACCGTGAACAACCAAGTCGCCAACATCGATGCCTTGATATCCGATTTCCTTGTCGGACATTGTAAATCCGTCCTCACGGCGATTGCTTCTGAGAGTGACCTCACCATCACGGAAACAAGTGATTACACCGTCATTCTCACGCACGGGCTTCTGCATATAGCGAAGAATGTACTTGCCACGGATAACGCCCCAGTGAGCTGGCGTATCGCCAATCCACTGAACCCCGCTGTCCTTCATCTCCGCATCCGGGTTCAGTCCCTTTGTGACGGTTTCGGTGATGACAGACCGCTTGTACTGCTCCAGCGTGTCGATCTGGGACTGGATATCGGCGACCAGCGCATCAATCTTGGCACATTTAGCATCAAGAAAATCGGCGATGCGCTGTTGCTCATCAATTGGAGCAACAGGAATAAAAAGTTCGCCAAACTTATCCATCGGTATACGCATTCGAATTGTGTTTAATTTTCCATTACCAGATTCTTTTATGAGGATGCCATTGCCGAGTCCAAACAGGCTGCGCTGAAACATCGTCGTTTGGAAGGTGTAGTTATAATATCTCACATCTTCTGTTACTTTCCAGGGACGTAGCATATAGTAAACAGGGCTGACACACCCAAAGTACTGTGACAAGCCTACAGAGCCGGACAAAATATTCATACTGTTCATCACAATGTCGCCGGGATAAGCCAGCCTATATGCACTAACGTCTTCCTTTGGCTTGTTGCCGCCACCCTCTTTTTGGTCATATGGAATAACGCCCTGCTTGGCAGTTAGAGAAAGTATCTCGGTCGTTCTTACGGGATTATTTTTCTCAACCCGTTCTTGTAAGCAGTATTTGATTTTCTTAAGTTCCCAATCGGAAGGGTATTCGCCCAACCATGAGATTCCACTATCTTTAGTTGCTCTCATCAGTTGATACCTCCAATCCCGCTTTATTTTTGCGTTTGCGGATGATTATTGCAATAACTGCGGCGATACCCACAACAGCGACAACTCCACCCATGATACACAAAACCAGCACCCAATTATCCGTCAGCCATTTTACTACTGCAATGATTCCGTAGGTAACTGCCCACAGAACAACAAACAGAATCAGGCGAATGAGCCAATGAAAGAAAGAGCCGCTGGTGCTGCCGTCAATCATCCCGCCGCTGTACATATCGCCTACACAACGGTACGCAACAGCGTATGCAACGGCACCGATTACAGTCAAAATCAGATACTCCCAGTACCATTCTATAGGGAGCCCCAAAGGGTCGGTCAGTATTTCGAATATGAGCTTAAACACCCTCGCAGGCCTCCTTTACTCGAATAATTTTGCCACACGCTCAGTCACGGAAAGTTCCAATTTCTTAAATCTGGTCTCAAGTTCTTCGCTCGGCGTGGAAGGCTGATACTTATAGAAATACCGTGTGAACGGGATCTCCGCTCCGGTTTTGATAACAGGCTTCTTTGCACCGAGGTTCTCCTCGAAGAATGCGGCGGCATCCGGGATGTGCGGCAGAACCTCTCTTGCCATATAATCCTCAATGCTTTCTTCCCATTTCACCAGTTCGGTGTCCTTGGTTTCTTTGTCGTAGAGGATATTACCCTTGCGGTCACACTGAATCTCGGCATTCTTGTCCATGACGGAAAGTCCGTCCGCAATCTTTTCCAGCAGCTTTTTATCGGCAGTCACAGTGGAGAGTGCCTTGGTCAGCACCGGCATGAATGCCGCCGGGAAATTATAGGTATGTTCGGAAACAGCTGCATTCAGTGCGGCGATGATAGCCTCGTAAATAGGCTGATTTGCCCGGTAAGCCTCCAGCTTTTTCTGGTCTTTGCCGGTCAGTTCTTCGGCGTTTTCCAGTTCGTCCACCTTGGACTGGTCATACAGAGAGGAGAGTGAACCCTTGGAAAGCATGGTTTCAATGCGTTCCTCCGTAATGGCATAGCTGCGCTGAAGGGGCTGCATCACCGTGTACTCGCGATAAATGAACTCCTCGTTCCGATAGATTTTGCAATATTCGTTTTCTGCGAAGTCCGCATACAGCTTGGTAACGGCACTGCGATTTTCGGGGGAAATCTCGTTTTTCTTGTCGCCCAAGGCTTTGCGCAGCTTTTTGAAGAAAGTCGAAGCGTCAATCAGCTGAATTTTGCCCTTGCGTTCCGGACGCTTATTCTTGGAGAGAACCCAAATGTATGTAGCGATGCCGGTGTTGTAAAACAGGTCTGTAGGCAGCGCAATGATGGCTTCGATCAAATCGCTTTCCAACATCCAGCGGCGAATCTGACTCTCGCCGGAAGCCGTTCCGCCGGAAAAGAGCGGGCTGCCGTTTTCGATAATCGCAGCACGACCGAAGTTGTCGTCCATCTTGTCAATAGCAGACTGGAGGAACAACATCTGCATATCGCCGGAACCGGGCAGGCCTGCACCCCAACGACCATCGAAGCCCTTCTGATATTCTGCGTTGACGGCATCCTCGACACCTTCGGCAGCATCCTTGCCGCCCCAGGCGGTGCCGAACGGCGGATTTTCCAGCACAAAACGCATCTTAGTGCCCCTAAATCGGTCGGCTTTCATGGTGTCCTGATAGCAGATGTTTTCGGCGTTCTGCCCCTTGATGAGCATCTCGGCAAGGCACATGGCATAAGACTCCGGGTTGATCTCCTGTCCGAACAGGCGCACATCGGCAGAGGGGTTATAACGTTTGATGCAATTGTAGCCGGTGGAAAGCATACCGCCCGTGCCACAGGCCTGATCCAAAATGGTGATAACCTTGCCGTCATCGAAGATATCATCGCAGCCCTCGGCAAGCAGGATATTGACCATCAGCTTAATGATGTCGCGGCCGGTGTAGTGGTCGCCGGCTTCGGCATTTTCAGAGAACTTACGGATCAGTTCTTCGAAAATATATCCCATCTTCACATTGTCGATAGTTCGAGGGTCAAGATCAAGCTCGGAGAACGCCTTGATGACGGAGAGCAGCCGGTTGTTCTTGTCCATTTTGTCAATTTCTTCACCGAAATTTAGACCCCGCTCTTTGGACATTAGAATTTCCAGCACATTTGTAGAGAACCCCTGCAGGTAACTCTTGAAATTGGCGGCAATGAGGTCAGCGTCGTTTACAAGCTCCGCAAGGTCGAATTCACTGGTGTTATAAAACTGAAAGCCGGAAATGCGGTACATCGCCTTTGCCGGAAAATTCGGGTTTGCTTTGAACTGGTCGACAACCTTCTGCTTGGTGGGAGCAAGTGCGCACTCAAAGCGGCGGATGATCGTCATCGGAATGATAACATCCTTGTATTTGTCGCTACGGTATGGCCCGCGCAGTTTGTTTGCGATGGACCAGATAAAGTTCACTTCGGTGGAAACATCGACAGGCGAATCGTCCCACATTGCATCTATAATTTGCTTATCAGCCATTTGCCGTTTACCTCACTTTTCTTTAAGTAACTCCAGGCTACTCCCCAGGCTATTCTCTATTTCACAATCATATGTGTCCCATAATCAGGACTTTTCCGTCCGCACAGCCTCACAAATATCTCCGATGTCGCAATTTAAGTAACCACAAATGCGTAGCAAAATGGTGAGGGACACTTCCTCCCCCTTATTCAGCTTCGTCCAGGTCCCGGACGAAAGGTTAAGTTCTTTCCGAAACGAGGCCTTCTTGATGTCGCGGTCAATAAGTAACACCCATAATTTTTTATAGCTTATTCCCATGATATGTACTCCTTTACTCACCTGCTAATCATAACTTTTACCCGTAATTATAATTATACACGAACGCCTTTTTGAATGCAATTATTTTGCGCATAGGTCCGCAAAAAAGACGCAAGTTCTTGAAGATTTCGATTAAAAATATAGTGTATATTGTTTTGCGTTTTTACATTTTAATTGCATGCTTGAGCGTAGAAACAAATTATGCTATACTAAATTCAGCGTTTGCGGAATTTTATCAAGCAAAATGTGAATGCAATGTTTTGATTTTATATTTCAACAGAGGTGTAGTCTGTGGCCGTTAGTTACAAAAAACTTTGGAAATTATTGATTGACCGTGATATGAGGAAGAAAGACTTATGTGCTGCGGCGGGAATCAGCCATGCATCAATGGCAAAACTCGGAAAGAATGAAAACGTCACTACAGATGTGTTAGTAAAGATTTGCACAGCACTACAATGTGATATTGGCGACATTATGGAGATTACAGATAGCTCTAATAACTGAAGGGTGGAGGCGAACGAGCAGTGGATACAAAGAAGCTGGATAAGTGGGCTGATTTGCTGCTGGATACAGGAAAACGCAATAATCTAATCAATTTTAAGGATACACGAGCGTCAACCGTGGAGGTGTTGCTCCCGTCTTCTGATGTGCTGTTTGAGAAAGTGGACGGGACCGCTTCTTTTGAGGTCTTCGATCCCAAAATTGTTGAAGAAGATGGTGACTCAGAAGAATCCTGTGCGCCGGAGCAACTGCAAATCGGGACACCGGAAGAGCCTTCTGAACCGGAGCAACTGCAAATCGGCACACCGAAAGAGCCTTCTGAACCGGAGCAGTTGCAGATTGAGATGTCAGAAAAGTCCGATGCTTCTGGCGGCAAAGCCGCATTTTTGGCTCAATATTCCGGTAAAATCAAGCGGCAGAATCAAATCCTACTTTATAATGCTGCAACGAACCCACTTACTGCCGTAAAAAACATTGATAAGAAGGCGCGGGAGTTCATTGAAGAAACCGGTGTCAATGTTGCGTACATGGCATTTGGTTTTGTCCATTGGAAAGAAAGTGTCGCCTCGAACTATGTTTTTCATGCGCCCATTTTACTTGTGCCGATTCAGCTGGAACAAGCGTCAGCGGTAGAACCCTATTTTATCAAGTCGGCAGAAGACGACATCATTGTTAATCCGACCTTTTCCTATAAAATGGACGCAGAATATGGGGTGAAGCTCCCTGAGTATAACGATGAGGGGCTGACCGCCTATCTTGAGAAAGTAAAGCGTCTTGTGGCAAAACTCCAATGGACAGTCACAGCTGAATGCAAGATCGGTATTTTCTCATTTCTCAAAATCAATATGTACCGGGATTTGAAGGACAATGCAAAGGCAATTCTTGCAAATCAGAATGTCCGTCAGCTCTTGGGTGAGCCAACCGGCACAGAAAAATTATACGGTGATGAAGGAACTGCTGGCTTTGTTGTTGATCCGTTGATTGAGCTTCATAGTGTGGTTGATGCAGACTCCAGCCAGATTGAAGCGATTGAGATGGCAAAGACGGGGAAGAGCTTCGTTTTGCAAGGCCCTCCCGGTACTGGCAAAAGCCAGACGATTACCAATATCATCGCAGAATGCCTTGGCGATGGCAAAAAAGTGTTGTTCGTTTCTGAAAAGCTGGCAGCCCTGAATGTGGTTTACGACAAGTTGAAGCAAGCGGGACTCGCCGAGTTTTGTTTACAGCTCCACAGCCATAAAGCTAATAAAAAGGATGTCATTGCGGATATTTGCCACACCCTGCGTACAGGGAAAAGTGCGGTTTCTTCGAAAGCGGACGCTGAAATTGCTATCAAGGAAAAGGCACAGCATCAGCTGGATGCCTATGCGGTTGAGCTTCACAAGCTACGCCCGGTCATTGAAAAAAGCTTGTATCAGCTGTATGAGTCTTACGCCGCATTTCGCTCCACGCCAGATGTTGAGTATCCTATCCCTCAGCTTGCTTCCAAAGGCGAATCGTACTTGATAGAAACAGCTGCTCTTTTGGAGCAGTATGCAGACTATATCCCATCCATCGGATATGATTATAGAAAGAACCCGTGGTACGGCTATATCAATCAGGACACGTCTTACCAGTCAAAAAACGAGGTGAAGGGTGATCTTTCTGCCGTTTCACAATTCTTGCAGGTATTGATTCCTTTGCAGCAGGAAATCTCTGAGAAGTATAAAATACAATGTACCAGCGTAGAGGACGCACAGCTTTGGAGCAGTTTCTTCGGTTTTGCAGCGACTTCCAAACTGATTACGCCGTCACTCTTGAATCGGGAACGTTTTGATGCGGTAAATTCTGCGCTGCACAAATTACAAGCGCAGAGTGCAGATATTATGGCTGCCCGCTCCGTGTTAGGCGCAGTGTTTGACGATGATATTTATAAACTGGATGGAGCTGCGTATCACAAGAAGCTGACAAAACAGTTTGGTGGAATCTTTTCCCGGCTTTTCAATGCCGAGTACAAGCAGCTTATCACCGACCTGCGCTTGTGCAAGAAGGACGGGAAGAAACCTGCTTATAATGCTCATGTGCCATAAAGTAACACACAATAGACAGTCACCCAACTATTCCGAAAAAATAAGACACCGCTAAAAGCTGATGTATGGAATCATTTCCTTATGTCAGCTTTTTCTATATCTAACCACGGGAGGAAAGTGATATATTTGTATCTTTCACTATTGACAGCACGTTGCAGAAGTGATATATTTGTCTTGTCGAGCGACAAATATATCTCTTTGGAGGATAGCATTATGAAAAACAACACAAAACGCACTATCATTTTGGGTGTAATCTGCGCTCTGCTTGTAGTTGCAGCTTCATGGTATACGATTACCTTTAATGATTCAAGATTTATTGCGCCTATGGATTTATCGAAGTATGTGTTTCGAGTACAAGACCTGCCTATGATTATTTCCGGCATACTGATTACTTTGTACGTCCTGTATCTCTTTGCACTGTTGGTAAAAGCTATTGCCGCAAAAAAGGGAAATGAAAGAACCTCACAATCTGCCAGAACGGTCAATCCCAAATTGGGCTTTTTAGGATTTATAGGCTTCACGGGTTTTTTGGGCTTTTGGACTTACAGCGTTGATAAAACTATCTTCCCGTTTACCTTCTTCATGTTTTTCGGCTTTTTTGGATTTTTCTATGAGGGAAAAATGTCACATACTTTTATGGACGAGCGATACAAAGAAAATAAACTAAAAGCACATACGACAGCAAATAAAACCGCTTTAGCTATTATCTTTCTTGCGCTGCTTATTCTGGGGCAAGGTAAATTTCTGGGAAATCTGGAATATACCTTAATCGCACTTATCATTGTCATAGCACTTTCAATAGCGCTTGAGGTATTTCTTAGCGAATATCTGCTATATCGTTACGACCATGACGAGCCATTTGACGAAAGCGAGGAATGAACGTGCCAGACTTTGAATGTAGATTAAAAAAATACAGGCAACTAAAAGACTTAACACAAGAGCAATTAGCCATACAGGTAGGTGTACGCCGGGAAACAATTATGCGGTTGGAAAAGGCACAGTATAATCCCTCTCTCAAATTAGCGATTGACATTTCAAGGGCAGTTGGCGCACCTATCGAAGAAATATTCATTTTCAAGTAGCTTTAATGACGAAAGCCTTTATTTTACGGGCAGTTGCGTTATTGTTAATCTGCGTTGCTTGCCGTATGAGGGCTAACGTGTTACTTTGGATTTATCAAAGCAAAGGAGTGTAACGCACAATGTTTGGAGAAAACTTAAAAACTCTCAGAAAGCAGAAAGGTTTTTCACAGGAAGAATTGGCAACAAGGCTTCATGTAGTCCGACAGACCATTTCTAAGTGGGAGAAAATTTATCTGTTCCCGACGCTGATACTCTTATCCGTCTGGCTGAAATATTGGAAGTGTCTGTCAGCGAATTGCTGGGGGCAAAAATTGAAAACGAAAATACCGCCAGTGATGTCTCAGAGCAGTTGTCAAGGATAAATGAGCAACTTGCAATCGAGAATCGACGCTCACGCCGTATCTGGAAAGTAGTTGCCATAGTATTGGCATTTATCGTTTTGATAAATATTTTTATTGCCGTGTTTTTCAGAGTTCCGTTCCTCAATGAAAGCATTCAGAGCAATCAGCCAGAGATAACCGACCAAACACAAATCATAGAGGAATGAATAGCAAAGCCAGCCGAGCCAGTCAACGGCAAGATGAACGGCGCATACTGCGCCGCCGTTGACAGCCCCGCCCGCCTTTGCTGGTAGGCAATCAAGGGGCGACAGCAAGGAGTGCTGCCGCCCCTCACATTATTCAGAAAGGGGGATTTTCCATGACCGAATTTGAAGAATATCAAGAACATATCCAATACACGCATAATGCTTTTTGCAGGATTGTTATTCGCCATGCGTCCATTGACGCAGCCCGCAAGCTATATTCAAAATGGAAGCGGGAAATCTCCCTTGAATACCTGTCCGAAGAAAAATTCATGCCGTTTGCCGCCACAGATGAATACTTTGCGAAGCCGCCGTCAAGCGAGGAATACCCGTTCACGGTCTGCGGTCAGACTGTTATGTTAAGCAATCCAGATCTTGCCGCCGCCCTGTCCTCTCTGCCGGAAACAGAGCAGGAAATCATCTTCCTGTACTTCTTTGAGCATCTAACCCATGCGGAAATCGGCAAGCGGTACGGACAGACACGCAGCACAGCCGGACGGCACATTTATCTTGACTTGCGCCGACTACGGGAGGAAATGGAGGTGTTAGCCCATGAGCAGACTTCTCCCCTATGAAACAATCGTACAGGCTACCAACGGGGAGCCGGAAGCGGTCAACGCTGTCCTTGCCCATTATGCCGGATATATCCGTTATTACTCCCACATTTACGGGCATTACAACGTGGATATGGAGGACTACATCAAGACGAAGCTGATAGAAAGCCTATTCAAGTTCCGGCTTGACCGATAAACTCACAACTGAATAACCGCCGCCGGAGAGCGGCACACCGAGCAGGAAATCAGTAACAAGGTTTCCTGCTTTTTTGCGCTCATTTTTCGCCGGAGAGCCAGCTTGCCGCCGCCCTGATAAAAAAGTTCCTGTTTTATTCGGCGTTTTTGGAAAACCCCTGTATTACCCCACGAAAAGGGAAAATAAGATAAAAATTTCTGAAATCTCCGTCTATTTTACCTTTTGCTGGTTTGTAGGTATTAAAGAGAAAAATATCCGCCGCAGCATTGGCAAAAATTTTTCTTCCCCGTAGAGGGAAATAGCGGGTAGAAAAGGCATTTTGATTTGTCTTGTTAGTGAAAAGCGGGCAGAAACCGCCGCTGCAATCGCTTTGTTAGTGAAGCCGGAGAAGCCAAAACGTCCCGCCGGAATTGTAGTATGGATAGACGCAACCGGAAGCGTCACTTTTTTAGAGCAAGATTCTACCGCAGTACCAAAATTCGCTT
>ULZG01076064.1_pt1 | contig 17537 bp, 10 predicted proteins | sample 1962881 | NCBI WGS metagenome assembly ULZG01 (sample SAMEA4835883, study PRJEB28245) | human gut metagenome | biome: gut microbiome; material: fecal sample | place: Denmark | collected 2008 | reverse complement strand
CTTGTTCATCTGCTGCTCGGTAATCTGCTCCACCGAGCCGGATATGTTTTTCAGACTTCCCCGTGCGTAGCCTACCGTGATTACACTATCAGGAAGAGAAAGAGCTTCGCTCTGCGCATTTGTACCCTGACACAACCACGGTGCGAACAAACAGGCGGCCAGATACTTCGTCTTTGTTCTCCGATGCTTCTTCATAAATATTAGATTTAAGGTTAAAGTACGAAGTTAAGCAAAATGAAAGACAAAAGCAACATTACAGACAAAAATAAAGCGTCCTGAAAGCCTTTCAGACGGTGTCAGCCGTTCAAAAGAATTCAGGACGTTATATCTATAAATTCATCTTATGCGTTATTCTTCCGGTGCAAACATCGGGTCCCATGCAGGCAGACGTACCGGCTTTTGCTTCAAGATATTCAGTACCTTCTCCGGCACATATTTTTTCTCTACCACCAGACGGAACATGTATTCGTTGAACCATTCATCCGTCATAATGAGATGTCCTTTATAACCGGACTCAGCTCCCCAGCTATTTTCGACCATCCATTTTTTCGGCTTGCCGTTTTTATCCAGATCGACAGCCATCAAAGTCATGGCATGGCTGGAACCGCTGGCAAATGTCTGTACGCGCTGTTTCTTGTCCATGCCGAATGTGGTTCCCATCAATGATTCATAATCGAAGTTCTTCAGGTCGAGTGTACCCCGCTTGCTGTCAAGGAATTTAGCCACGTCACAAGAAAAGTACATCATCGTACTGTCTTTGATTGAGGCGATTGCCATTTCCTTTATCTCATCGACAGGCAGGTTTACATACGTCCAGTTCTTTCCATCGTATACATGACGATCGAAATCAATTTCATAACATTTGTAATATTCACGGCTCGGGTCATTCATCAGCATGACATAATTGTTTGTCAAATCATTTCCCAGAAATTCCTGATAGAAAGACAGCGGAGTATATTCCTTTGTCACTCCGTTCATGGTCCATGTAAAGTGTTCTACCGGCTCACCCAATGCCAAAGCCAACATACGATAAATGGTAGAAAGCATTTCTGTTTTCTTTTGTCCCAGCGCTGAGAGCTTTGTGCCTTTGGCAGCCTCATCACGCAACTGCAATCCGAACTCTCTCAGTTTCAGGCCAACCAGACGAGCTATCTGCGACGTATTCTCGCTGCTATAGGTTTCGGGCATGACCGAAGCCGGTACTACACCATATTTTCCTATGATGTCGGAAATACCAGTAAACTGTCCACCGTCGCTGATGGGATTGCGGAATAACCATTCTACCATTTTATCGTCCATCGGCTTTTCACGCGTATCAATGATGCCCTGTAGGAAAAGATTTGCTTTTTCCAGCTGGTCATAAAAGAAGCAGTAATTCTGAGAAAACTCCATTTCATCCAGTCCGTATTTGGCTATCATTTGTGCACGCAGTACGTTCAGACCGGTAAAGAGCCAGCAACGTCCCGACTGCTGCTGGTCGGTAATACCGTGTGAAATCACTTTATTCGAGAAGTTCGTATCGAAGTTTGCCAGATTTTCATGATTTTTCGCCAAAACTGCTATGCTGGTTCCTGCCATGGCATTGTAAATAGCCTTGTCGGCAGCGGTATGCTTGTAGCTACTTTTCATCTGACTTAACATGTCTTGTGTAATCCCCCCTTGCTGAGCCTGTGCACCCAGCGCCATTGCCATCAGGCATGTCAATGCTATACTTTTTTTCATAGTCCTTAATGTGTTAGTTTCTGAATGATGCGCCAAAAGTACGAAATAGTCTTTTAAAAATAGTAAAATAAGCAGGCAAAATATAGATTACCTCAAGTGATATTTGTAATTTTGATTAATTTTTGAGCAGTACGCATGAGTAAATTCAGAAAAGTCAAACATATTGTCCGATTTACCATTATTATAGCATTGGTATGCTATTTCGGAATCATCGCCGTTTTGAGTCTTCCTTTCATTCAAAAACGGCTTTCTGTGCTTGCTGCTCAGGAACTCAGCCGCATCATGCAGACTGAGGTAAGCATCGGAAACATAGACCTGGGATTATTGAATCGTGTCATCATACAGAATGTATATCTGGAAGACAAGTCGGGACAAGAGTTACTTAAAGTGGCCCGCCTGTCTGCAAAGATAGAACTATCTCCATTATTGCACGGAAGAATTCGTATCAGCAGTATCCAGCTCTTCGGTCTGAATGCTCATTTAAACCGGCAGACTCCCGAAAGTAAACCTAATTTCCAGTTTATTCTCGACGCTTTTGCTTCGAAAGATACGGTAAAGAAAAAATCGAACATCGATTTAAGAATCAATTCTGTGTTAATCCGCCGCGGACAAATCTACTACGACCTTCTATCGGTAGCACAGACAGCGGGACGCTTCAATACAAACCACCTGGGCATTCAGAATTTTTCTGCAACCTTGTCGCTGAAGGCACTGACTCCCGATTCTCTGAATGCGCAGATCAAGCGCTTGAGCTTCAACGAGCAGAGCGGGTTCAAGTTGAAAAAACTGGCCTTAAAACTGACAGCCAATCATTATGGTTTGCAAGCCAACAACGTAGAAGTTTCACTGCCTCAAAGCGAGCTGGCTATCGATACACTTGCTGTCGCTCACGACAGTGCATCCTCATTTCCAATCTTTAATAACGATACGCAGTATATGGCTCGCATGCATGCCAGCATTGCATTGTCCGATCTGGCTATGTTTGTTCCATCGTTCGCGCACTTCGACGATGATATCAATCTGCGTATAGCACTCGAGGGGAAAGGATATCAGACAAAATGTACCGACATTTATCTTTCGAACAATGACCAGAGCCTCTTACTGAAAGGAGAGGCCATGATAAATCACTGGAACGAGAAAAACAACTTGTTCCTTTTCGGTAACTTGTCGCAATTGGATGCGGATAAAGAAGGCATAAGCTGGCTCATTCAGAACTTGACCGGCAAAGCCAATGCGCCCGATATCTTGCAGCGAATTGGAGATATCAGCTTCAACGGCGATATATCCGGCTATCTGAATCAGCTGACAACTCATGGCACACTTCTGACCGACGTAGGAAATATTCGTGCGAATGTAACTATGCATTCCGACACGATCACTCATTTGCATTCTTACTCAGGTAAGATAATCAGTCCAGAGCTGAATCTAGGCATGTTGCTCAATCAGGAAAAGACACTGGGGAATGCAGCTTTCGACATCGAATTGCAGGGCTTCAAATACAACAACGGGAAAGCAGAATCGTACATTAAGGGTAATATTTCATCCCTGACATACAAACAATATGAATACCGCAACATCATGCTCGACGGTAAATATACGCCGGGAGGATTCAATGGAAAATTGTCTTTGGATGACAGTAACGGGAATATTGAAATCAACGGACACTTCGCAACCCGACAGGCTGTACCCGACTTTAATTTGAGAGCGGTAGTACGAAACTTCCGCCCCAATGACTTGCATCTGACCGACAAATATAAAGACACGGACATGTCACTGAATCTGACAGCCGATTTCAGCGGACATTCCATCGACGATATGCAGGGTAAAATCAGCATAGACAGTGTCAGTGTCAACGCTCCGGAAGAAGCCCAGTGCTACTATCTCGATAATCTGAGCATCACTGCCGGAAATACGGGCAAGAACAAGGAGAAGCAAATCGAAATCCACTCTCCTTTCCTGAATGGTTCCGTCAAGGGGAACTATTCATATCGTACCCTTCCCGCAAGTATCCTGAAAACATTGCAGCGATATATCCCATCGCTACTGGCACTGAACAAGGAACTGCCGGAAACAAACAATAATTTCCAGTTTCATTTCCAGTTGGATAATACGGAATTATTTTCCAAAGTACTCAATATTCCTATCGAACTGGGCATGCCGGCTACCTTGAACGGTTATTTCGACGACAGCCGTACACGCTTGCAGATACAAGGTTATCTGCCTGAGTTTGTCTATAACGATTCTTATTTCGAATCGGGAACGTTCCTTTGCAGCAATACAGCAGATGAACTGGAATGTCAGGTGCGCATCAACAAACGGATGAAAAAAGGAGGTATGATCAATTTTTCTGTCAACTCCCTCGTAGCAGCAGACAAACTGAAAACAACGATTCACTGGGGAAACAACGTTCCCTCTACTTTCAGCGGTGTAGTAGAAACAATGACCAGTTTCCGGAAATCGGAAGAGAAAAACAGGTTATCGACTACCATCGATATTCGTCCAAGTAAAATCATCTTGAACGATACAATATGGAAAGTACATCCATCGAAAATTACCATAGACAAAGATCTGATAGAAATCGACGATTTCTTGTTTGAGCATCAAGACCAATATGTACGGGCCAACGGGCGTATCGGAAAAGAGCAGACCGATTCATGTCTGGTAGACTTGAGTAACATCAACTTACAATACGTAATGGACATTATCCAGTTCCATGCTGTCAAGTTCAACGGACTAATTACCGGTCGCGTACACTTACACAATGTGCTGGACAAGCCTGTTATGTATACTCGACTCAGCGTCAAAGACTTCTCTCTGAATGATGCGCTGCTGGGGTTGGGAGATATAAAAGGAGAATGGGATAATGAGCTGGGAGGTGTCCGGCTACATGCCGACATAAAAGAAAACGAGCATTACTTTACGAACGTAGACGGATATGTTTCTCCGAAAGAGAAAGGGCTCAACCTGAATATTCAGGCAGGAGGTACGAATCTGTCGTTCTTGCAACCATTCGTTGAAAACATCTTCTCGAACATGCAAGGAAGAGTTTTCGGACACGTACGCCTATACGGACCATTCGCAGGGCTGGACCTGGAAGGCAATGCCCAAGCTGATGCCAGCATGAAGGTAAACATCTTGAATACGTCGTTCACGGCTCATGCTGATTCCGTCCGCATTACATCGGGACACTTTAACTTCGATAATGTACGCGTTACAGACCCTGAAGGACATACCGGACTGATCAATGGGTCTCTTAACCATACTAAATTGAAGAATCTGACCTATAATTTCCGCTTCAATACAAACAGGATATTAGTATATTATACAGAGAAGGAAACTCCTGAATTCCCCTTCTATGGCAAGATATATACTACAGGTGATGTATTACTGCGTGGAGGAAACAATATGCTGACCGTAGACGGAACGTTACGTACCGATCCGGGAACTAAATTCACGTATGTCACGGCAACTGCTGCCGAAGCTATCAACACACAATTCATTACGTTTGTCGACAAGACTCCTCGCCGGCAACAAGAAAATATCCAGACCGAGCTGTATCATCATCTTAATAAAACAGAAGAAGATGAAGAAGATGATACGCCGACTGATACACATATCAACCTTCAGATAGAAGCTACTCCGGCTGCAACCATGCGCATCGTCATGGACCCGGTGGCCAGAGATAATATCTCGGCAAACGGAACCGGTAATCTTCGTATCAATTATTATAACAAAGGAGATTTCCAGATCTTCGGAAATTATAACATAGAGGAGGGTATCTATAAGATGAGCATGCAGAATGTTATCCATAAAGATTTCGTCCTGCAATCGGGAGGCTCTGTTTCATTCAACGGCAATCCGAGAGAAGCCAACCTGGATGTACAAGCTGTATATACCGTCAACTCTGCTTCACTGAATGACTTAGTGGCCGATGCTTCCAATACAAAAGGAACTGTAAAGGTCAACTGCCTGCTGAACCTGAAGGGTAACCTGACAGCTCCGACACTGAAGTTCGATCTTGATCTGCCCACCGTCAGCGACGAAGACCGTGAACTGGTACGAAGTCTGACAAGTACGGAAGAACAAATGAATACTCAGATTATTTACCTGCTGAGTATCGGCAAGTTCTATACGTATGACTATGCCAATAATGCCAACCAGTCGGATGCAACCAGTTCGCTAGCTTTCAGTACACTCTCGGGACAGCTGAACAATATGCTCTCACAAGTTATCGACAGTCAGAACTGGAACCTAGGAACAAACTTAAGTACGGGCGACAAAGGCTGGACTGATGTGGAAGCAGAAGCCATACTTTCAGGAAGATTGCTCAACAACCGTCTGATTATAAACGGTAACTTCGGCTACCGGGATAATCCGATGCGTAACACCAACTTTGTAGGTGATTTTGAAGCAATGTGGCTGCTGACCAAGAATGGAGATTTCCGTCTGAAAGGATATAATCAGACAAACGACAGATATTTCACCAAATCGACCTTGACAACACAAGGCATCGGCTTGATGTACAAAAAAGACTTTACCAACTGGCGTGAGCTTTTCGACTGGATTTTATTGAAGCGAAGAAGCAAACGCAACAGTCAATGATAAATCCAAAAACACAACATTATAAAAACAAACTATCACATTATGGAAAAGAACTACTTCTTGCCTGCCGAATGGCATCCGCAAAGTTATATCCAACTGACGTGGCCACATAGCGAAACCGACTGGAACTATATGCTGGACGACGTAGAAGCATGTTTTCTCAATCTGGCACGTGAAATAGCTTCCCGCCAGCCTCTTCTGCTGGTAGCCCCCGAATATCCCGAGATACTGAAAGGCCTCGACTGCAAGGATAATATACATTATATTTCATGCCCGACAAACGATACATGGGCGCGCGACCATGGATTCATCACCTTGTTGCAGAATGACGGTACTCCCCTATTGCTGGATTTCTGTTTCAACGGCTGGGGAATGAAATTTGCCGCGAATAAAGACAATCTGATAAACAGTCGAATTTATCAAAGTAAACTGCTGAACGGGGAATATATCAACTGCCGTAACTTTGTACTTGAAGGAGGTTCGATAGAAAGTGACGGAAAAGGAACGCTGCTTACCACTTCCACCTGTCTGCTTGCTCCCAACCGGAATGACACGATGGATCGCAGTGAACTGGAGAAATACCTGAAAAAAAGATTCAACCTCCAACAAATCTTATGGCTGGATCACGGATTCCTTGCAGGTGATGATACCGACAGTCATGTTGACACCCTGGCACGTCTGTGTCCGGACGACACCATTGTCTACGTACAATGTACCGACTCGTCTGACGAGCACTATACAGAACTGCAACTGATGGAAGAGCAACTTAAAACATTCCGTACACTGGAAGGGAAGCCTTACCGCTTACTTCCACTACCGATGGCAGAAACTGCTTACGATGAAGAAGGAAATCGCCTTCCAGCGACTTATGCCAATTTCCTGATAATGAATCAGGCGGTACTCTATCCGACCTACAACCAGCCAGCGAACGACCAGAAGGCAGCCGAAGTACTGGCACAGGCTTTCCCCGGCAGAGAAATTGTAGGAATAGACTGCCGTGCATTGATTCAGCAGCACGGATCATTGCACTGTGTCACCATGCAGTATCCGGAAAATGTAAAACCTGACAAATTTTAAAAATCTCAGAACCGATATGAAAAGAATTATCCGTGTAGGTATCGTACAACAATCTTGTACAAACGACCTGAAAACCAATTTAGAGAAACTGCATCGCAACATTGCCTCTGTAGCACAGGCAGGCGCACAGCTTGTCGTTTTACAGGAGTTACATAATACCCCTTATTTTTGCCAGACGGAAGATACTTCCCTGTTCGATCTGGCAGAACCTATTCCCGGTCCGTCAACAGGATTCTACAGTGATATAGCCGCTGCTTATCACATCGTACTGGTTACTTCACTATTTGAGCGCCGTGCTCCGGGACTCTATCACAATACAGCCGTAGTATTTGATGCGGACGGAAGTATTGCCGGGAAATACCGTAAAATGCACATTCCTGATGATCCGGCTTACTACGAAAAATTTTATTTCACACCCGGTGATCTGGGCTTTGAACCAATCGAAACCAGTCTGGGGAAATTAGGTGTACAGGTATGCTGGGACCAGTGGTATCCTGAAGGAGCAAGACTGATGGCTTTGAAGGGTGCCGAACTGTTGATCTATCCGACAGCTATCGGATGGGAAAGCAGTGACACACAGGACGAGAAAATGCGTCAGCTTGGAGCATGGGTGACTGTACAACGCGGACATGCCGTAGCCAACGGACTCCCGGTCATCGCCGTGAACCGTGTAGGACTTGAACCTGATCCTTCAGGCCAGACCAACGGCATACAGTTCTGGGGAAACAGCTTCGTCGCAGGACCACAAGGAGAAATTCTGGCACAGGCCAGCAACCTGAAAGAAGAAAATATCGTTGTAGATATAGATATGAACCGCAGTGAGAATGTACGCCGCTGGTGGCCTTTCCTGCGTGACCGCAGAATTGACGAGTTTGAGGATCTGACAAAGCGCTTTATCGATTAAAAAGACAGATTTTTCTCTTTTGCAATCGAACTTGCTGCCAGCAATAATACAGAAGATCTTTCGAACCATACAGCCATCCGGATTCATTGTTTATTACAAATGCCAGAAAGCGGTTATTCGTATACGCCGTTATAGCCGTATTTGACTTTATTTCTTAACTGGCAGCAAAAGAATTTATATAAAACAATTCCCCACAGATTAAAGCCCGAAAGGAACCATAATCTGTGGGGAATAATTGTATATATTAATAAAACGGTATCAACGTTTATGCCAGAATCCCGGAGAGAACATCAGCAAGATACCAAACAATTCCAATCGACCTATCAGCATCATAAATGACAATATCCATTTTGCCAGATCAGGAAGAGCACTCCATGAAAAAGCCGGTCCGTATGCACCCAGACCTGGTCCCACATTACCCAAGCTGGAAACAGACAATCCCAAGGATTCGGTCAGCCCCAAGCCTAAGAACATCAGGACAATCCACCCGATGAAAAGTGTAATAAGATACAGCAGCACAAACGTGTTAACCGTTGATATGGTAGAAAAAGAAATGGTCTGCTGATTTACCTTTACCGGCAATACTGCTCGTGGGTGAATCAAACGACTAAATTCATTCTTCATATTCCGGAACAAAATAACCAGACGCATGTTTTTGATGCCACCACCGGTCGATCCAGTACATCCTCCGGCCATCATCGTATAAATCAACAACATCCATGTAAAAGGAGGCCAGCCATTATAATCATCGGTAGCAAAACCACAAGAAGTGTGAATACTGGCAACCTGGAAGAATGCCTTTCGGAAAGCTTCTTCCCATCCGTAGTGATTTTGTGTCACCAATGGAATGGTAATAAGCAATGTTACTATTCCGACAGACATCAGAAACCATCTGCTTTCGTCATCCTTAAGCAAATGGAGAAATTTCCCTTTAAGACACATAAAGTACAGCGAAAAGTTTATGCCCGACAGAACCATAAATATGGCAATAACGTATTCTATAAACGGAGAGTTCCAATAAGCCACACTATCCTGTTTGGTAGAATAGCCTCCGGTTGCAGTTGTAGAAAAAGCATGACAGACAGCATCAAACAAGTTCATCCCCCCCAACATCAATAAGATTGTTTCGGTTACGGTAAGCAACAGATATACCGTCCAAAGCCACTTTGCCATAATGCTAATTTTAGGATGAATCTTATCGTGTGTTACTCCTGTTGCCTCTGCCGAGAACAGCACCTGATTTCCTACTCCAAAAATCGGCAAGACAGCTATGGTAAAAAAGACAATACCTAAACCTCCAATCCACTGGGAAAAACTACGCCAAAACAACATACCATACGATAAAGACTCAATGTCATCGAGAATGGTCGCCCCTGTTGTGGTAAATCCCGACATGGTTTCGAAAAAAGCATCACTGACCGAAGGTATTTCCCCACTCAGATAGAAAGGTAACATACCAAATACCGTAAACAAAAGCCAGGTAAAAGCAACAATACAATAACCGTCGCGGCGCGAAAGCTTATTTTCGGCCTTACGACCTAAAAATACCAAAACAGCCCCTGCCACTGCAGTGATAAGTGTAGAATAAATAAAATAGATATAACTGTGCTCCTTGTAGCATAGCGAAACCCCTGCACAAACAAGAAACATAACTCCTTCTATAAACAATAAAATACCCAATATACGGAATATCATCTTCCGATTGATCAGACTGTTTGTCCGGTTTCCATTCAAATATTCATTATTAGCTATAATGTCTTGCATGTCCTTTTCTCTAAAATTCGAATTACAAAACTAATGATAAAGATCGAATAGATTGGATTTTTCATGTAAAAAGATGCATTTTAATTTGTAATTTATACCCAACATTCGGAAATATTTGCGTAATTTGCAACATTAATTAACCAAATTATCTTCTGACACGGTATGAGTAAACTTACTTTTCATCTGATTAAAAAGCTGACAGGCATTGATATCGAGCAACTGCAAAACGATAACGAAGCCTTACTGATAAAAAACCAGCAACTTTCCATCGAGGTTAAAGACGCAAATAAAGAAGTAACTTACAAGCGTACTCAACTGACCGAAACGCAGGAGGAGCTTTCTGTTACACAAACAGAACTTGCCCAACTACAGACATCTGTTTCCACACATCAGCAAGAAATATCGAACTTGCAGGCTGAAATTGCTAAACTACAGTCGGACAAAGCTACAGGACTGGAAAAGATGCAATCCGACGAACAGGAAATCATTTCCCGCGACAATGAAATAAAATCACTAAACGATAAGCTCAGCGAAGCACTGAAACAGAACGAAACCATTACAGCCGGCAAGAACGAGCTGGAACATCAATTGACTGATTTAAAAGGAAAACAAAATCAGACTGTCAGCCAACTAGAAGATTTGCAGAAGCTGAACGAGCAGATGACTGCCGATAAGGAGCAACTGGAATTGCAACTATCGGAGGCACGAAAGGAAAATGAACGTATAGCAGCCGATAAAGACGGACTGCAACAACAGCTTGACGAGGTGCAGCAGCAAAAGGCTACACTCGAAACAGACAAGAGCGAGCTGGAACGTCAGTTAACTGCTGAAAAAGAAATACAGAGCCAGCGTCTTACGCAATTGGAAGAATTGCAAAAGCAAAACGAATGCATGGCTACCGATAAGGAACAACTGAAACAGCAACTGTCGGAAGCGCTGAAACAGAATGAAATCATTGCTGCCGGAAAAGATGAAATGGAGCAACAGCTTAGTGATGCGTTGAAACAAAACGAAACCATTTCGGCAGACAAAGATGAACTGGAACGTCAGTTGACTGATTTGAAAGAGGATGAAAACGAAAACAGCACATTGCTGGATGACTTACAAAAGCAGAACGAAACCATTGCAGCTGATAAAAGTGAGCTGGAACGTTTGCTGGCCGACGAAAAAGAGAAGCACAGCCAAAGTATTGCACAACTGGAAGACTTACAAAAACAACATGAAGCTATAGCCGCAAGCAAGGAACAGCTGGAACAGCAATTGTCGGAAGTACTGAAACAGAATGAAAGCATTACCACCAAGGAAAGTGAAGTAGAAAACTTGCAGAAACAGCTTGAAACACTGAAAACAGAAAACGAAGCTCTAAAAAACTATTACTCACAACTGGAAGAAGAAAAAGGGAAAGCAGTTCAAAATGAAGCACAGGCAAAGAAAAGCATAGAAGAACTGACCCAAAACTATACCGACTTACAAAAAAACTTGTCCGGACTGCAAGAGAAACTTGATGCAACGGAGTCGGAAAATGCGAACTTATCGGATAATCTTTCTGAGCTGCAAAAGAAAATGCACCTCTTGCGCGAAGAAAAAGAACAGCTTGCCAAAGAGAAAGAAGAGTTACAGTCTGCTCTGAACCGACTGGAGGAAAGCATGGAGCAGCAAACTGCGGAAGAAGAACATACTCAGGATTCAGTTAAAAGTCAGGAAGAGCCTAAACAAACTCAGGATAAAGTAGAGCAATCTCAGGAAGCACAAGCTCCAGAGCACGAGGAATCTCATGAAATTCCTATACAAAGAGAGACGCTTCACGCTGAAGCAGAACATCCTGCCGGACGAAAAGATGATGAAACCAAGCAGGAAGAATCTCATTCGGAAACGGAACAAACAACCGCATCTGCTACTCAGCAACCAGAACAGCCTCATCATTCAGATGTTCTAGAAGCCTATCAGGAGATGAAAACCAAGCTGGAAGAAAGTACCCTGCACTATCCCTATACACGTATTACCTCCGAAACGGATGGATGCCAATATATTTATGAATCACGTACCCTGCAACTGAAAGCGGAACTGTTCATCTGGGGCGTAGAAGGCAAAGAAGTGATACTCGATGAAACACATTTCATCCCGTACAATGAAATTGCCAACATAGAAGGTCTGGAATCGCCTTTCGCAACCGAAGCGATGGAATGTGATTTTTCGGAAGGCGGCAACGGAGAAGAAGTGGCAGAAGCTTTGCTCATGGCTATCTGCTGTTATCATCCGGTTCACATCACTTACCGTGACAAGACCAACGGACGAATCTCCGAACGCAATCTGTACTGGATTTGTTTCCAGCCTCAAGGAGTACCCAGTGTCCGCCTTCCATACGATAAAATATTCCGTGACATGTTCGACGGTGAAATCGATACAGACCATATCATGGCAATGTGTGCTCACAGTCCTGTACCGCGTACTTTCATCATCAACCAGATATTGAACATTCAGGTTTACGATGCGTTTGTCACGACACGGAAAGGAGTCGACACCCAGATAGACGGAATGTATTACGCTGTGTTAGCATCCCAGCCGGAAGCTGCCGATATGATTTACCAGTGCCTGCCCCAGCAGTTCAAGAAACTGCCGTCGGTCATCAGTTACCGTGCGCACTACTGGATGCTTGAAGGCGACTATCAGAAAGCCATGAAACTTTATCTCAGCTTTGCGCCTGATACAGAAGTGGCAAACGGCAAGACATGGGCTACAATCAATACGGCCAATTTCGATGAATTTATCAGAAACGATGTGGAAGCAGAGCGCTTCTCACAACTGAAAGAAGCATTAAGAGAAGAGGGTTGGGCTATTTAATAGCCCAGCTCCTTGCTGTCTATCTCTATCTCACCAAAAGAAATCATTGCGTTAAACAGGCGAATGCGGGAATAAAGAGACAGGTCGTCTACGGTTATGTCGCGTTCTACAATCCGTCCTTCATCAAGCAAGCGCTGTCGATGCGTCCCTTTCAGCAAGGGAAAAGAGGGCGTATGCCATTCCGTTCCATTCCACAAAGCAACATTGGCTATCGAAGTATCCGTCAGTCGCCCGTTTCGTACAACCAGCACATCATCCTTTCCCTCCCGCCGAGCAAAAAGATTATCCAGCGAGCTCCGGTCCGCACTTTTCAATGAATACTCAGCCTCATCACAATCAATCAGCTTCAGGCTATGCACCGCCCGCAAGCGATAAGGAATATACGACACTTCTTCGATCTCCCGTCCATAAACGATACGACACCGCGTACGTTCCCGATAAGGCTCAGGATGAACAAACTTACTCAAATCCAGTTCAGAGACTTGTCCCCACACCATACGGCGAGTTGCATTCATACGTAAGTTATGATAAGGCAGATACCACGCCTTTCCTTCTTCGATACGGATTGTTTCAATAAATCGGCACATATATTTTCTTTACCATTTCTTCATATTCACTGCGGGCATCACTACGGAAAGTAATTCCTCCCCCACTCTTATACACCAGTCCATCGTCCGTTTGTTCCAAAAAACGAATCATCACCGCACTGTCCAGATTCTGTCCGTCGAAATACCCCATGACACCGGTATAAAATCCCCGCTCATAGGTTTCCGCCTCCCGGATAATCTCTACAGTTTTCTGTTTGGGTGCTCCGGTGATAGAGCCCGCCGGAAGCAATTTGAAGAACAGCGTACCTAATTCTTCCCGATAGTGTTCCGGCAGACGTCCCCTGATTTCAGAACTCATCTGAAGCAAACGTCCGCTGTGCGTATGCAACTCATCCAAGTAGCGATAACGAATTACAGTAACTTCGGTTGCCACCTGACTCAAGTCGTTGCGGATCAAATCGGTAATGGTAGCATGTTCGGCAGCTTCCTTCTCGTCATTCAGCAGCAAGTTGCGGGCATCGGGCAGAGATGCGTCAATAGTCCCTTTCATCGGATGCGAATAAATGTGACCATCGACTATACGCACAAAGGTTTCGGGAGAGAACACCACAAAACGATTGTCGTACCACAACTTGTAGCGAGCTGTAGCGTGTTCGAATACCTCCCACAGAGAAAGACTGGTCGACACGGGAGTAGCACATGTCAGGTTCGTCAGAAACGAGTTCCCGGCATACAAGTTACGATATACGATATCGAACGAACCGACATAGTCTTCATACGACTGAGGTGCCGACTTCCAATAAATGGCTTCAGGCCTTGGGGTAGACGACAATGAAACATTCGAAACTTCGGGAAAAATAAAAGCCAGCCTGTCTGGAGAGATATCCTTCAATTCCGAAACCAGACACTCCGTTTCATCAAAATTGATCAGGAAGAAAAACGCCGTACCTCGTGCTCCGAAGCGGTTCATACGGGCTATAGCTTCCTTGCGATTATAAAAATGTAGCTTATTCATCGGGCTGAGCGAGTTTTAAATGACAAAATATAAATGGTAACTCCAATGGTGACAAGCGCCATCATTCCCTTCAGCCACCAGTAAGGAAACAGGAAAAGCACACAGTGCAAGCCCGTAATCCAAAGTAAGGAAACGGATATAATCTTAGCACGCAGCGGAATAGCTTTTTCTTCGCGGAAACTCCGAATATACGGTCCTAAGTATTTATGTGCCAGCAACCAGTGATACATGCGCGGGGAACCCCGGAAAAACAACGCTGCCGCAAGCAGCAGGAAAGGTGTCGTAGGCAGCACAGGCAAGAAAATGCCTATTACTCCCAACGTCAAGAAAAGAGAACCTGTTGCGATATAGATATATTTCATTGTACAAATATACAACGAAAGCCGGATATTCCTCGAAAAGTAGAGTAAATACCGTCATATTTTCATATTGCCGCTTTTTATCCTATCTTTGCAAACAGTAAAAACAGATTAATATGGAAATAACCAGTGCCGAATTTGTAGTCAGTAATTCAAGGGCAGACATGTGCCCTAAGACCAATCTGCCGGAATATGCCTTCATAGGCCGGTCGAACGTAGGAAAATCCAGCCTCATTAATATGCTGACCAAGCAGCCTAAGCTGGCCATGACTTCTGCTACTCCCGGAAAGACATTGCTTATCAACCATTTTCTCGTCAACAAGGAATGGTATCTGGTAGACCTTCCGGGTTATGGTTATGCGCAGCGAGGCAAGAAGATGATGGAGAAGATTCAGAAGCTCATCGAATATTATGTACTCGAGCGCGAGCAAATGACTTGTCTGTTTGTGCTGGTAGACAGTCGGTTGGAACCTCAGAAAATAGACCTCGAATTCATGGAATGGCTGGGAGAAAACGGCGTACCTTTTGCCATTATCTTTACCAAAGCCGACAAGCAGAGCAGCGGAAAAACAAAATTCAATGTCGACCGATATATGGAAGTGCTGAAAGAACAATGGGAAGAACTTCCTCCGTATTTCATTTCTTCATCGGAAAAGAAAACGGGAAGAAAGGAAATCTTAGACTATATTGAGTCTGTGAACAATTCATTGCGTACTCAAATCTAAAAAAGGGATTATCGCAGTCCGGTAAAACGGGCTGAAAGTGTGAATAAAGATTCTGACATATAGTTGATTACATACTGATTTCAGATATGCACTTATCTATGAAAGCAATGCAGATAATCAGTTGTTTTTATCTATTTACCGAACACGAATATAAAGTATTTATTCTTTAACTGAAAACGTGGGGATGTTATTTCAAAAATGTCTCGACGTTTTTTTATTTTTTGTACAAAAAATAAAATGTTTTGTACAGATTTTCAGGCAAACAAGCTGAGAAACTTTTTCTTTTCTCGCAACAAGATTGACGGAGCTTCATGACATTCCATATGTGACACGAAAAGAGCTTCTCTCAGGATAGTTACGATGCATGCCAATAATACCAGACTTCTTCCTAAGTTTTCTTGAAACTTTCACATCTATAGGAAACGTTCTAATATTTTCATAGCGTATGGCATTGCTCACAAGCATAATATGCTTTTCGAAAAATCAAACATACCCTAATCTATTACATTAGTGTCCGACAAACATATTTAATAGGCTGATTATCAATATTGTTTTTATGGATAAGCCTCTTTGTTAAAGTCACTGCTTAATTTTATGTATATCAATAAGTTATTGAGGGTTTGAAAAGTTTTATCGGACAGAATAAATCTATGAATATCTTCCATAAAATAAGCCAACTAATTTACTGCTCTTCAAACGAAAAATAGTAAATTAGTTGACTTTTAATTTTTCCGACTGAAATTCTATCTTTCAAAGTAGAAAGCGTCAGCCTTCTATCTCGCTCAGCTCCAGCCAGCGCATGCTCTTCTCGTCCAGTTCATCGTTCAGTGCCGGAAGACGTTTCGATTTTTCCGTGAGTTCTTCCACACTCAGTGAACCGCTGCACAAGGCTTCTTCCAGCGCTTTCTTTTCCGCCTCCAGTTGAGCAATGTCTTTTTCCAGCTGCTCAAATTCCTTTCTCTCCTTGAAAGTCATTCGGCGCTTGTCGTTTAAGCGGACACGCTGCGTCTTTTCCTCTTTCGGTTTGGCAGCTTCCTTTTCGTGTTCCGCCTTGGCCAGTTTCCATTCGCGATAATCGGAATAGTTACCGGGGAAGTCGCGTATATCGCCCTGCCCTTTGAAGACCAGCAAATGATCTACAACCTTATCCATGAAATAGCGGTCGTGGCTGACAACAATCACGCAGCCTTTAAAGTTTTGCAGGTATTCTTCCAGCACCTGAAGCGTCACGATATCCAAATCATTGGTAGGCTCGTCCAGCACAAGGAAGTTGGGATTCTTCATCAGTACCGTACACAGATACAACCGGCGGCGTTCTCCTCCACTCAACTTATACACATAGCTGTGCTGTGTTTCGGGAGTAAACAGGAAATGCTGCAAGAACTGCGAAGCAGTCAGGCGCTTGCCGTTGCCCAGCTCTATCACTTCAGCAATGTCCGTTATCACGTCTATCACCTTCATCTGCTCGTCGAACTTCAATCCGTCCTGCGAATAATACCCGAAACGTACCGTTTCGCCGATATCGAGTGTACCGCTGTCCGGTTTCTCCAGTCCCATCAAAATCTTGATGAACGTAGACTTTCCGGTACCGTTGTTTCCAACGATACCCATTTTCTCGTAACGGGCAAAGATATACGAGAAGTCATCCAGAATCTTTATATCGCCGAAGCTCTTGCACAGATGGTCGGCCTCGAAAATCTTTGAACCGATGTACGATGCCTTCACGTCGAGCTTCACGTTCGTATCATACGTACGCTGCTTGGCAACCTTCTCCAGTTCGTAGAAAGCCTCTTCACGATAGCGTGCCTTGTGACCACGTGCCTGAGGCATACGGCGCATCCATTCCAGCTCTGTACGATACAGATTATTGGCACGCGCAATTTCCGCATTGGTAGCATCGATACGCTCCTGACGCTTCTCCAAGTAGTAACTGTAATTTCCTTTATACGAATAAATCTGCTTGTTGTCTATTTCGATGAT
>ULZG01023053.1_pt1 | contig 18095 bp, 14 predicted proteins | sample 1962881 | NCBI WGS metagenome assembly ULZG01 (sample SAMEA4835883, study PRJEB28245) | human gut metagenome | biome: gut microbiome; material: fecal sample | place: Denmark | collected 2008 | reverse complement strand
CCCTATTTTTTTACGCAATCCTTATCCCGAACTCGCGTTTGGAGGAGTAAAGACGACGTCGATAAGTTAAGTAGGATTATTGCTGGCTCCCAGTTTAATATAGCTTTGGCGCATTATTTTGCCCCTACAGCAGTTTTTAATTGGTCACATAGTCGCTATGTGACCTCTTCCAAAATTCAAAACCATCAAAATCCAGTTACGAATAATATAATAAAGTTTCCCATCCTTTTTATTGAAGGATGGGAAACTTTAGTTATAAGTAGGTGTTCAAAATTAATTTAATAACTTACAAGTCAATAGTGTGGTTGTAAGACAATCTGTTTCTTTAACTCAAATTTTCGCATTCAGGCGCTTTTCCAATAACGAGTAATATGAGAATAACAAGTATAGGCGTTGCAATGAAACTCAATAGTAGCCATAAAGCAACACTTCTATTTCGCCTTTGAGCCATTATAGCGACGAGAACATAAAATCCAACGTAGCCAGCGAGGACGAATAACATGATAATCACCATTACCACGCTATTAAGGTAGGTGGGTTCATCATCCATTTCGCTTATGGGCGATTCCTTGGTTAACAGCGCATCTGTATTTAATTGAACGCAACTTTCTTCTGCTTGGTTATAGGCAAGAGTCTCGTAGCTGACTTTGAATTTCTTCGGATGAGATGGATAAGCTTCAGACAGATAATAACTGTAATTCCTGTCACATTCATAGCCTTTTACATTTACCTTCTTGGTCATGCCTGGAGCTATTTCGATTTCTGTATAGAAGTCTTTATAGTCCATTGGGTTTCCCTTCATGTCGAAATAGGTCAATCTATACCGAACATTGTATATGGTCTGTTTGGTGTTGTTTTTTAAGGCCAATGTTCCTTGACGGTCTAACCATGTCTGTTCATAAGACACCATGCGTAGAGCATTCACAGTGTCTTTACTTGTTGCATGGACACTAAGTGCAACAAGTAGCATTAGGTAAAATAGATACTTTTTCATATTCTTAGGTTTTTAATGGTAGTGTTTCACAGAGTGTGTCTGCGTCAAGTTTGTTTTAGGTGTTAACGATGCAAAGTTAATAGACAATTTTGTATTTTACATTAAAATTGCAAATATTGTAATGTTGTCAGGCGAGAAAACGGGTTTTGCTGAGGAGCAATCAGCCAGCAATATGGCTATGCCTATGCTGATGGCGATGACTATCTGGGAGTCGTATGGTGACTTCTTTCGTTTCGGAGGTCTCCTATAGGTTTTCCTGTGGTTACGACTGAGATATTTCATTTTGATAATATCAATAGGTTGATTATCAAGAATGCGCGGAAAATAAGACTTGTCAGCGCGTCTGGGTTGAGACACGCCCGCGTCTGGGACGTGATACGTCCGCATCTGGGACGTGATACGCCCGCATCTGGGACGTGGTTCGCTGACTGGCATAGGGACGGATTGGCGAATTGATTTTTCGGCAGAATGCGCCTGTAGGAAAAGCAAAAAAGGCTGGGTATACTTGGGAGTTGGCAAGGAGGGGGTGGCATTGAACTGGGCAAGGCGTCGAGGTCGCGTTGGGTTGGGTGTTCAAAATCCAGAAAAATATCTGTGCGGTTTTGAGAGCAAATAGCATTGCGAGTGTGGCATCGCTGCAAGGGGCACCGCGCGGACATTTGGCGGAGGCCTGGGGCGAAGCACTGTAGCTCACTTTGCTCGCAAAGTGAGGGGGCGAATATTGTGGCGGACAAGCACTGAAAATCCAACAAAGTCATGCCCCAGAGCGCTGGTCATGTTCGCTACGTGTTCGTGGCCCTCACTTTGCGAGCAAAGTGAGCTACAATGCTGGCGCCGCAACAGACGATTGTGCGGGCCAGTGCAAATCTCCGCTGCGAGGGCGCTACCGCTAACCTTTGATATTTCAATTTTGAACGCCCTACCTTTCAGGGGAGTCGTCGCCTCTCTACCAATCTTGATACGTGTTGGGGCGTTTTCGCGATGTACGGCGTGGAAAACAACGATGGGAGACATTTTCTTGTTGGTCAAGAATTTGTCTCCCATCGTTTGTGTTTGGTTGGGGATGGATTGGCGGGCGGGGCAAGGGACTGTTGCCCGTTTTGCTCACGCATCCTTCTCCGCTATCTGTTTTTCAAAATTGTTGCGGTCGATGGCGCGGTTGCGCAATTTCGTGCGGTAGCAATACACTGTGTTGACCGAGACGCCGAGGATGGCGGCGATTTGTGCGCTGTCTGTGATGCCGATGCGCAGGAATGCCAGGAGGCGTAGGTCGTTGTTCATAAATTCCGTTTCAGACAACACGAGCTGTGCGTCTTCGCGCAGGAGGGCGTTGACTTCTTTGATGAAGGAGGGATAGAGACGAAGGAAGGCCACGTCGAAGCGGCGTAGGCACTTCTCCTTGAAATTGTCGAGCAGGGCAGGGTCTTTCATCATTTTTTTGAGGCGCTCGTTTTCTCCCGATTCGAGTTTGATCTGCACCAGTTGCTTGATTTGCTCGAATTTCAACACCGATTCGAGGGCGAGCTGGAGGAAGTGCATCGCGTTGTCGTTTTTGTCGGCCACTGCCGTGCGCATGTCGCTGAGTTGCTTGCGCATGGCAGAGGTTTGCTGCATCAGGCGGCGATGGCGGCGGCGTGCGCGGATACAGAGGTAGGAGAGGACGGCTATGATGATGCAGGCCACCGTGTTGCCCCAGCAGGCCCATTTCCTCCGTTTTTCAGCCACCTGCTCGTTGTGTTGCGAGATGTCGACCAGTGTCGGATAGAGCTCCAGCATGCGGGTACGTGAGTTGAAGACGGCGGCATCTTTGGTGGCTTCGCGGGCGTAGAGCGTGGCGCGGCGCCAGTCGCCAATTTCCGCCATGCGTGCCGCCAGACGGATGAGTGCCTCGTTTTCGCGGCGTCCGCAGCGCACGTTGTAGATTGCCGCCTTGGCCCAATAGTAGTCGCGACGCGGCACATTGTTGATGAGGTGGTATTTGTTGGCGATGGTGTTGGCCACCACGCCTTTGTCTTCTTCTCCCACTTCGTAGAGGCGCTGTTTGAGCGCCGCAATCATGTCGGTCACTTTATACGAACTGTAGTTGAACGTCATGGCGAGCTGCGCGGCATCGGTCTGCTGGCTGCGGATGGAGTCTTCCAGATGCTTCATGATGTTGGCGTTGCGGTTGAGAAGCGATGTCGGCAGACTGTATGCGTTGTAGAACTCGAAGTTGTTGTAATACATGAGGTAGTAGTTCCTCTCCCGCAGGTAAGGACGCAGCTTTTGGTCGCTGTAGGCCGTTTCCAACAGCGTTTTCGCCTCCCACGGGAGTCCGCTCATGCCGAGCACGAGCGCTTTTCTCAGCACCAGACTGGCCGCTGTTGGCAAGTCGCCCAATTGGCGGGCCAAGGCGTAGCCGTTTTCGCAGGCCGTGATGGCTTCATCGCTGTGTCGCGTCTGTTCCAGATAGCTCAGTTCCACCCAGGCGTTCAAGGCCTTTGCCTTGTCTTTCGTCTTTGTGGCCAGCTCCTTGAGCTGTTGGGCTTTCTCGTTTTTGGGGGTTTCATAGATATCGCGTTCCAGCAGGCATTTGTCGAGCACGTTGAGCAGCGAGTCGAGGTTTTTGGCTGGTGCGGCGGCAGGGATGAGCAGCAGCGCCAGAGCGAAAAGCCAGTGGAAATATGCGCGTTTGAGAGAATATGATGTCATAGAGGGGGATGTGGGGTTAATGGGGACAAAGTTAGAAAATATTTTTTGGTAAGTCGGTAGTCTGAATTGTTTTTGTATTTGCATTTGCAGGGGATGCGTCGGGACACGCCTGGGGAACGATGGGAATTTGCATACGGAAAGCCTCCCATGCTTTGCACATTTCAGATGTATTGTTGATGTGCAGAACATGGGAGGCTGTGTGGGTTTCAGGGGTGTCTGAAAGTCGGTTTATCATTTTTCTTGCAGGATGGCATAGCCTGCCGATTCGATGCCGATGTGGATGTCGCGGATGTGGTCGGAGTTTCTTGTCTCAAGCACGATACGCAAGTTGCAGGAGTTGACGTCGGGGCTTTCGCCGTTGCGCTCGTGGTGGATTGAGATGATGTTGGCGCCGTAGCGGCATATCACGTTGCAGAGGCCCAGGAGCGACCCTGGACGGTCGGGCATCTCGATGAGCATTTCCGTGGTGCGTCCGCCCTTCATCAAACCGCGGTTGATGACGCGGCTGAGGATGGTCACGTCGATGTTACCACCGCTCACGATGCAGCACACGTTTTTGCCCTTGATGTTGGCCTTGTTGAACATCGCTGCGGCAACGCTCACGGCGCCGGCACCTTCGGCAATGAGCTTGTGGTGCTCGATGAGCGCCAGGATGGCGGCGCAGATTTCGTCTTCGCTCACCTGTACCACTTCGTCGACATACTGCTGGCAGAGCTCAAAGGTGTGTACTCCCGGTTCCTTCACGGCAATGCCGTCGGCAATGGTCAGCACGGAGGCTAACGACTCTATCTGGTTGTGGTCGAGGCTGTTCACCATGCTCGCTGCGCCCTGTGCCTGCACGCCGATGACTTTCACCGTTGGCTTGAGGGCCTTCACGGCGTAGGCCACGCCGCTCGCCAGTCCGCCGCCGCCGATGGGCACGAATATCACGTCGATGTCGGGGTTCTCGTTCAGAATTTCCATGCCGACAGAGCCTTGTCCGGCAATCACCATCTCGTCGTCAAACGGATGGATGAACGTCATGTTCTTTTCTTCGTTGAGCTGTCGGGCCTTGGCATAGGCATCGTCGTAGACACCTGGCACGAGGCAGATTTCAGCCCCCATTTCTCGGGTGGCCTCCACCTTGCTGATTGGGGCGCCAGAGGGCATGCAGATGAGGGCGGGAATGCCGTAGCGGCGTGCTGCCAGGGCCACGCCCTGTGCGTGGTTGCCAGCCGAACAGGCAATCACGCCGTGTGCCTTTTCCTCGTCGGTGAGCTGCGAGATTTTGAAACCGGCGCCGCGCACTTTAAACGAGCCTGTCACTTGCAGGTTTTCCGGTTTGAGGAAAATATTGCAGTCGGGGTTGATTTTGTCTGTAGGTATCAGTTGCGTTTTGCGTACGACGTCTTGTAGCACCGTCGAAGCTTTGTAAATCAAATCGAGTGTCAACATAAGCGTTTGGGTTTGTGTGATTCTTTCGGACAGGCCCCTCAATGGTAAGGTGTTCTTGAATACTTACTTAAGAACAGAGCAGTGTCCCTTCGGTGGTTTTCCTGCATGGGCTGGGGAGAATGTTCTCCGCTTGTTTTGCAGACGAGTTTTGCAAAGTTATATTTTTATTTTTATTTCCTGTTATCCGTACTGAACATTTTTACACAGAAGTTTTATGCAGGCAGCAATTTTGTTAGATATTTTGTTCTGGCAGTGATATTTTGTAAGCAGATGGCGTTGTAGTTCGTCTCCCCGTATTCCTCCGCTGTCCCTCCCTTGTCTCAGTCGGCAGCAGAGGTAAGTTCCTGTTGGCGGCAAACGCAAAAGGCGTTCAACGACAATGGCGGGTTGTCGTTGAACGCCTGGATTAATATTTCTGTAAAACCCCGCTTTGGCGGTGGCTCACGTGGAATGGTCTTAGATACTGTCTGTTGGCTCTGCCACAAATTCTCCTTCGGCATTGAAGTGGAAATAGGTCTTCTTGTTGAGCGTTCCTTTCCGCAGCAGTCTCTCGATGTCTGTTACGCCTGGCAGTTTCACACTCTTGGTGAGTCCCGTGACGGGAATGCCGTTCCTCGTGATGTTCACCCATTCCTTCGCCGCGATGTTATAGCTTTCCTTCTTCTCGTAGGAAGTCTTCGGCGTTACGCTGACCTCGTAGCCCGCGTTGATGGGAAAAGCCACGATGATGACGGATTTTTCGAATTTCTTCTTCACCGCTTCCGTGTGTTTCTGTCCGTAGCCATCGGTGTACGTCAGTTTGATGTCTGCCACGGCGAGCAGGTCCTCGCTCGGTTCGTAGCTAATGGCCATAACCAGTTGGTCTTTTTTCTGCGGCGGTTCGGTGCCTTCTTCGTCGCTGCTGCAGGCGTTGAGGCCCAGCAGGCATGCGAAAGAAAAGAGGATGAGGGAGTAAATTTTTCTGAATGGTTTCATAAGCGTTTGGGATTAGGGGAGGAATGTGAAACAAATGCCGGTTGCTTTTCTTGATTTTGGAAGATAAGCGCTTGGCATGGAAGAGGTTTGCGTGGCGCGTGTCGGTAACAATAAAGGCAGAAGCGCACCGAAGTCCACTCCTGCCTTCAACATATGAAAAAAATTACTTTGCTTGGGAGGTGTTATGCGTGAACGAACGTACCGATGTTCTCGCCTTCGAGCACGCGTTTCAAGTTGCCAACGATGTCCATGTTAAACACATAAATAGGCAGCTTGTTTTCCTTGCACATAGCGGTGGCTGTGATGTCCATCACACGCAAACCGCGTGAGAGCACTTCGTCGTAGGTGATCTCGTCAAACTTCGTGGCGGTTGGGTCTTTTTCTGGGTCGGCCGTATAGACGCCGTCAACGCGTGTGCCCTTCAGCATGACGTCGGCCTCTGTTTCGATGCCGCGCAGCGAAGAACCCGTGTCGGTGGTGAAGTATGGGCTGCCTGTGCCGCAGCTGATGATGGCCACTTCGCCGCGTTCCATGGCTTCAATGGCTTTCCATTTGGAGTAGAACTCGCCGATGGGCTCCATGCGAATGGCTGTCAGCACGCGGCTCTTCACGCCGATGGCTCCGAGGGCGCTACTCAGCGCGAGCGAGTTGATGACCGTGGCACACATGCCCATCTGGTCGCCCTTCACGCGGTCGAAACCCTTGCCGGCACCGCTCAAGCCACGGAATATGTTGCCGCCGCCGATAACGATGCTGATCTGCACGCCCATTTCCAGAGCTTCTTTGATTTGCGCTGCATATTCGTTGAGACGTTTCACGTCAATGCCATATCCTTGTTCGCCCATGAGGCTCTCTCCGCTCAGCTTGAGCAGGATGCGTTTGAATTTTGCCATAATGATATTTGGTTGTTTGTTGTAGTTCGCAAAATTAGTGTTTTTATTCAAGACGGCAAGTTTTCTCCAAGTTTATTTCCCTTGAAGCCCGAATATTTTCTTTCTGATGCCGCTGATGAGCAGTGCCTGCACCAGTCCGCGCATGCCGAGGTAGCAGAGAAAGGCTGTCCAGAGCCAGACGTTTGTTTGCTGGCTGAGGAGGAAAACGGCGAAGAACGTGAGCGTGGCGGCCGCCATTGATTGCAGCATTTGGCGTGTGGCGGTGGCGCCGATGAAAAGACCGTCGAAGATGAAGGCGGCGGCGCTCACCACTGGGATGGCACAGGCCAAGGGCAGGTAAGGAAGGGCGGCGGCAACCACGGAGGCATCGTTGGTGAGGAGGCGCAGAAACGATTCGCCGCCGGCAACATACACCAGAGAATAAAGTCCCACGAGGGCGGCGCCCCAGAGAAACAGACTTTTGGTGAGGCGGCGGAAACTACCCTCGTTGCCCTCGCCCACATAGCGGCCGCCAAGGGCTTCGCCAGCATAGGCAAATCCGTCCATGATGTAGGAGAAGAGCACGAAAAACTGCATGAGCAGTGTGTTGGCCGCCAATGTCGCATCGCCCATAGCCGTACCGAAGGCCGTGAAGCAGCTCGTGACCCCAACCAGGCAGAGTGTGCGGAAGAAAATGTCGCGGTTGACGGTGAAGAAACGCTTCAGTGCGCCGCGTTGCCACAGCGTTTTCAGGGCATGGCGTGATAGCAAGTGGCCGTAGTGGCGGCGCCAGAGAAGCAGGGCCATGAGCAGGCCCGCATATTGTGCCACCAGGGTGCCGACCGCCACGCCGGCCATGCGCCAATGGAGCGCCATGACGAGCCATAGGCTTACGCCGATGTTGACGATGTTCTGCACGATGGCGATATACATGGGATATTTGGCGTTTTGCATGCCCAGAAACCATCCAGTGAAACTGTAGAGACCTAATACGGCTGGAGCGCCGAACACTAAGATGTCTGTATATTGTCGCGCCAGCATTTCCGTGTCGACACTGGCCTCCATAAACTGGAAGAACACACCGAGCATTGGTGCTTTGAAGAGGATAAACAGCAGAGCCATACTTGTGGCCACCGTGAGCGAGCGTAGCAGGATGCGTAGCGCTTCGTCAGTTTGTCGGGCGCCGCAAGCCTGGGCCGTCATGCCGCCGGTGCCCATACGAAGGAAGCTAAAGAGCCAGTAAATCATGTTGAACAACATGCCTCCGACCGCAATGGCGCCGAGATAGACAGCCGCTCCCGGCTGCTCGGCGGACGCATCGGTCAATCTGGCATCTGCTCCGAAATGCCCCACAATGGTGGTGTCCACCAGCGCCAGGAGCGGCACGGTGATGTTACTGACAATGCTGGGAATCGCTATTTTGAGAATGGGGTTGCGCATACGTATGGTAAAATGGTAAATTGGCGTGTGGGATGGAATGGGATGAACGGACGGGTAAAAGGGGTAAATCTCTTTCAGCGGCCGTCCTTACAGTGACCGTCCTTCCTATTCAAGGGTGCGAAGATACAATTTTATGAGTCTTCCGTGGGCGCTTTGTTAGAAAAAAAACGCGATTTGTTTGGCTATGGGCAGAGTCTGTCGTAACTTTGCCAAATATATAGAAAATCTCAATCAAAACAATGGAATACAACTTTCAAGAAATTGAAAAGAAGTGGCGTAATTATTGGGCCACCAACAAGACATACCACGTTGAGGAAGACGATGCTCGCAAGAAATTCTATGTCCTCAACATGTTCCCATATCCCTCTGGCGCAGGTCTCCACGTGGGACATCCGTTGGGCTACATCGCTTCGGACATCTATGCTCGCTACAAGCGCTTGAATGGTTTCAATGTGCTCAACCCGATGGGATATGATGCTTACGGACTTCCCGCAGAACAATATGCCATCCAAACTGGACAGCACCCTGCCATCACAACGGTGAACAACATTGCACGCTATCGCGAGCAGCTTGACAAAATCGGCTTCTCCTTTGACTGGGACCGCGAAATCCGCACCTGTGATCCGCAATATTACCATTGGACGCAGTGGGCTTTCCAGAAGATGTTCAACTCCTTCTATTGCAACCGTTGCGGTTCGGCAAAGCCCATCAGCCATCTCGTAGAGCGTTTCCAGAAGAAGGGAACGGAAGGTCTCGATGTGGCGCAGAGCGAAGAGCTCAGTTTCACGGCCGATGAATGGAACTCCTGGGACGACAAGCGCCAGCAGGAAGTGTTGATGAACTATCGTATTGCATACCTCGGCGAAACGATGGTCAACTGGTGCCCGAAGCTCGGCACGGTATTGGCCAACGACGAAGTGGTCGACGGCGTTTCTGAGCGCGGCGGTTATCCGGTGGTGCAGAAGAAGATGAAGCAGTGGTGTTTGCGCGTCTCTGCCTATTCTCAGCGCTTGCTCGATGGTCTCAACACCATTGACTGGACAGATTCCATCAAGGAAACGCAGCGCAACTGGATTGGACGTTCTGAGGGTACGGAGATGGAATTTTCCGTGAAAGACAGCGACGTGAAGTTCACCATCTTCACCACCCGCGCCGATACGATTTTCGGTGTGAGCTTCATGGTGCTCGCTCCTGAAAGCGAACTCGTTCACCAGCTCACCACGCCAGAACAGAAAGCCGAGGTGGAGGCATATCTCGAAGCCACCCGCAAGCGCACTGAACGCGAGCGCATTGCCGACCGCAAAGTGAGCGGTGTCTTCTCAGGCTCTTACGCCTTGAACCCCTTCACGGGCGATGCCATCCCTGTTTGGATCAGTGATTACGTTTTGGCAGGATACGGCACCGGTGCCATCATGGCAGTGCCGGCACACGACTCGCGCGACTATGCCTTTGCTCGTCATTTCAATCTGCCCATCATCCCGCTCATCGAGGGCGCCGATGTGAGCGAAGAGAGTTTCGATGCCAAGGAAGGCATCGTGATGAACTCTCCTGCTGCAGGTAAGGAAGCGCTCAACGGTTTCTCGCTCAACGGTTTGAGCGTGAAGGAAGCCATCGCCGCCACGAAGAAGTTTGTGACAGAGCACCAGTTGGGCCGCGTGAAGGTCAACTTCCGTTTGCGCGATGCCATCTTCTCGCGTCAGCGTTACTGGGGCGAACCGTTCCCCGTTTATTATAAAGACGGCATGCCGCAAATGGTGCCAGAGGCCTGCTTGCCGCTGCAACTTCCAGAAGTGACGAAATTCCTCCCGACCGAAACGGGCGAACCGCCCCTCGGCAATGCCACTTGCTGGGCTTGGGATACAGAAAACAATTGCGTGACGGAAAACAGCCGCATCGACCAGAAAACCGTATTCCCCTTGGAGCTCTCAACGATGCCGGGCTTCGCAGGTTCTTCAGCCTACTACCTTCGCTATATGGACCCGCGCAACGAGCAAGCACTCGTTGACAAGAAAGTGGACGAGTATTGGCAAAACGTCGACCTCTACATCGGAGGTTCGGAGCACGCCACGGGCCACTTGATTTACAGCCGCTTCTGGAATAAGTTCCTCTTTGACCTCGGTGTCTCTTGCAAGGAAGAGCCGTTCCAAAAGCTCGTCAACCAGGGCATGATTCAGGGCCGTTCCAACTTCGTCTACCGCATCAAAGACACCAACACCTTCGTTTCGCTCGGCCTCAAAGACCAGTACGACGTCACCCCCATCCATGTTGATGTCAACATCGTTCAAAACGACGTGCTCGACCTCGAAGCCTTCAAGGCATGGCGTCCGGAATACGCTTCGGCAGAGTTCATCCTTGAGAATGACAAATACATCTGCGGCTGGGCCATTGAGAAGATGTCCAAGTCGATGTACAACGTGGTCAACCCCGACAACATCGTTGAGAAATACGGTGCCGACACGCTTCGCCTTTACGAAATGTTCCTCGGTCCAATCAATCAAAGCAAGCCTTGGGATTCCAATGGCATCGATGGTTGCTTCCGTTTCTTGCGTAAAGCTTGGAACCTCTTCTTCGACAAGGCCGGCAACCTGGCCGTGAGCGATGAAGCTCCTTCAAAGGAAAACCTCAAGACGCTCCACAAGCTCATCAAGAAGGTGAGCGACGACATAGAAGTGTTCTCATACAACACGAGTGTGCCAGCCTTCATGATTGCCGTCGGTGAACTGGCCCAGCAGCGTTGCAACGCCCGCGCCATCCTCGAGCCCCTCATCGTGCTTCTCGCGCCGTTCACGCCTCACATTGCCGAAGAACTTTGGCATTTGATGGGACACGAAACAACCGTATGTGATGCACAGTGGCCCGCTTTCAACGAGGAATACCTCAAGGAAGACACCGTCACGATGGGCGTTTCCTTCAACGGCAAAACGCGTTTCACGCTTGATTTCCCGGCCGACGCCACCAAGGACGCCATTGAGCAGGAGGTGATGCAGTCGCAACAAGCCAAGAAATATCTGGAAGGCATGCAGGTGGTGAAAGTCATCGTCGTGCCGCGCAAGATTGTGAACATCGTCTTGAAGAAATGAGTAGGTGTTCGAAATTAGTTTATATTGCTATATCAAACTGATTTATCCCCGCATTGATAGTTTAAAATAATTTGGAATACCTACTTAATATCCAAAAGCTATGGGAAAGAAAATTGGCATTTCCTCCGTCGTGCAAAACGTGCAAGATTATCTTGTTATCACGTTCGGTTTGGTGCTCTACGCCACAGGTTTTACGTGTTTTCAGCTCCCTTATGAAATCACCACGGGCGGTTTGGCTGGTGCTGGAGCTGTCTTGTTCTATGCCACGGGCTTCCCGGTCCACTACACCTTCTTCATTGTCAACATCCTTCTTTTGTGCGTTGCCATCAAGGTGTTGGGTTGGAAATTCTGTGTCAAGACCATTTACGCCGTCTTCATGCTGACATTCTTGTTGGCTTTGGCCAAGACCATCATGATGGAAGTGGCCGCCAACGCGCCAGATGGCACGTATGTCATCAGTCCTCAGGGCCTTCCTCAGCTCGTTGGCAACAACGGCATGTTCATGTCCTGCGTCATCGGTGCTTCCATTGAAGGTGTCGGCATCGGTTTGGTGTTCCTCAGCAACGGTTCAACCGGTGGAACCGACATCATAGCCGCCATCATCAACAAATACCGCGACGTGACACTCGGCCAGATGATGATGCTCTGCGACGTAATCATCATCACCTCGAGCTTGCTTCTCCCAACAGGTAGCGTCGAACGCCTCCTCTACGGCTATTGCACGCTCATCATCACCAACCTCCTGCTCGACTACGTTGTCGACCGTGGCCGCCAGTCCGTGCAGTTCTTCATCTTCTCATTGAAGTACGACGAAATTGCCGGTGCTATCAACAAACTCCACCGCGGTGTCACCGTGTTGAACGGCCAGGGCTGGTACACCAAGCACGAGCGCAAAGTATTGGTCGTCTTGGCCAAAAAGCGTGAAAGCACCACCATCTTCCGCATCATCCAAAACATCGACCCAGGTGCCTTCGTCTCGCAGTCGAAAGTCATTGGTGTCTTTGGCTACGGATTCGACAAGATTAAGGTGAAAGCCAAGTCCGACAAGAAAAACCTGCCAGTTGGAGTGATTGCCGAAAATCCCGACGATGCTTCCGGCAAAGGTTCAGAAGGAAAAAATTGAGTGTCGCTTCTGGGCGTCACAAACCTTATAAGCGTAAAAGCGGGTGGCATCTGAATTAAATAAAAGATGCTACCCGCTTCTTCTACTCTTACTCTATTTCAAAAACATTCTCCCCACTATGGCAAAAGAAGAACTCACGCCGATGATGAGGCAATTCCGCGATTTGAAGGCCAAACACCCCGATGCGATATTGCTGTTTCGTTGCGGCGACTTCTATGAAACATATCTCGACGATGCCGTGACCGCCTCCCAGGTGCTTGGCATAACGCTCACGCGCCGCAACAACGGCAAGAGTTCGTCGCCGACAGAGATGGCGGGATTTCCTCATCATGCCCTCGACACCTATCTGCCGCGCCTCATCCGTGCTGGACACCGCGTGGCCATTTGCGACCAGTTGGAAGACCCCAAGCTCACCAAGAAACTCGTGAAGCGCGGCATCACCGAACTGGTCACGCCTGGCGTTGCCATGAGCGACAATGTGTTGTCGGCGCGTGAAAACAACTTCCTTGCCGCTGTCAACTTTGGCAAAAACAATGTGGGTGTCTCCTTTCTCGACATCTCCACAGGAGAATTTCTTGTGGCAGAAGGCACCTCGGAATATGTTGACAAACTCTTGGCGAACTTCGCGCCGAAGGAAGTGCTCATCATGCGGGGAATGCGCCAGCGTTTCGAAGGTTTCTTCGGGGGCAAGTTCTTCATCTTCGAGCTTGAAGACTGGACCTTCAATGAGTCCACGGCGAAAGAAAAACTCTGCAAGCACTTCTCCGTCCACAACCTCAAGGGCTTCGGCGTGGAGCATTTGAAAACGGCCCTCGTCGCAGCAGGTGCCGTGATGTGTTATCTGGAAATCACGCAACACACGCAAACGAGCCACATCTCTTCCATCCGCCGCATCGAGGAAGACCATTGTGTGCGCCTTGACCGTTTCACGGCCCGCAACCTCGAACTCGTGCAGCCCATGAACGAAGGTGGCCGTTCCCTGCTCAATGTCATCGACCAAACCCTCACGCCGATGGGAGCCCGCATGCTGCGCCGTTGGGTGCTCTTCCCATTGCGCACGGTGAAGGAAATCACGACCCGCCAAGATGGTGTGGAATATTTCTTCCGCCAGCCCGATTTCAGAGACCTCGCCGAAGAAGAGCTTCGAAACATAGGCGACTTGGAGCGCATCGTCTCAAAGGTGGCCGTCGGACGTGCCAATCCGCGCGATATGCAGCAATTGCGCGTAGCTCTCGAGAGCATCGCCGTCATCCGCAAAGCCTGTGTGGATGCCCAGCCAACAGCCATTCGCGAACTCGGTTTGCGTCTCGACCCTTGCCAGGAACTCCACGACCGCATCTTCCGCGAAATCACCCCCGACCCGCCCATCATGAGTGGCAAACCGGGCATCATCGCCAATGGGGTGAACGAAGAACTCGACGAACTGCGTCGCATTTCAACGACGGGTAAAGACTATCTCCTGCAAATCCAGCAGCGCGAGAGCGAAGCCACAGGCATTCCGAGCCTGAAGATAGGCTATAACAACGTCTTCGGTTATTACATCGAAGTGCGCAACACCTATAAAGGCCAGGTACCAGACGAATGGATTCGCAAGCAGACCCTCGCGCAGGCCGAGCGCTATATCACGCAGGAACTCAAGGAATATGAAGAAAAGATTTTGGGCGCTGAAAGCCGCATCTTGATTCTTGAGTCGCAAATCTATGCGCAGTTGCTCCACGACGCCCTGCAATACATCGCCCCCCTGCAGCGCAATGCCGCTTCGGTGTCCACGCTCGACTGCCTCCTTTCGCTCTCCCTCGTTGCCGCCGAGCACGGCTATATCCGTCCGGTTGTCGACGACTCTATGGTGCTCGACATTCACGGAGGCCGCCATCCGGTGATAGAAACCCTTATGCCGCCGGGAGAGAGCTATGTGCCAAACGACGTGCAGCTCGACACGGAAAACCAGCAGATCATCATCATCACTGGTCCCAATATGGCCGGTAAGAGCGCCTTGCTCCGCCAAACGGCCCTCATCACCCTCATGGCGCAAATCGGTTCTTTCGTTCCCGCCACGAGTGCTCGCATCGGTCTGGTCGACAAGATTTTCACCCGTGTGGGGGCGTCCGACAATATTTCCGTCGGCGAGAGCACCTTCATGGTGGAGATGAGCGAAGCCTCAAACATCATGAACAACCTCACGCCGCGTAGCCTCGTGCTCTTCGATGAATTGGGTCGCGGCACTTCCACCTACGACGGCATCTCCATTGCTTGGGCCATTGTTGAATACATCCATGAGAATCCGAAAGCGCATGCGCGAACGCTCTTCGCCACGCACTATCATGAGCTCAACGAGATGGAGAAACTCTTCCCGCGCATCAAAAACTGGAACGTGTCGGTGGTAGAGAAAAACGGACGCATTGTCTTCCTGCGCACCCTTCGCCGTGGCGGTTCGGAACATTCCTTCGGCATCCATGTGGCGCGTCTGGCAGGTATGCCCGCGCTCATCGTGAAGCGTTCGGAGCAGATTCTCCGCCAACTCGAAGCCAACAATGCCAACGACGGATGTCTCGGTGCCGACGAAACTTCTTCGCCTGGACCGAAAGCACAAACGGCTTCAACGGGTGTCCTCTCCCAGCAAACCGACGGCATGCAGCTCAGTTTCTTTCAGCTCGACGACCCTGTCCTCAAGCAAATCCGCGACGAGATACTCAACCTCGACGTCAACAACCTAACGCCGCTTGAAGCGCTCAACAAGCTCAACGACATCAAGCGCATATTAAAAGGTTAGTCATGGTGAAATAATAAGTTTGTTCCTCAATTCTGACCTGTTCCCATAAAACGGGCGATTGTTCATTCCCTCGGCAACACCGCAGGGGAGAACAATCGCCCGTTTCCGTTTGCCTTGGTAGGCTTAAAACAGGAAGCGCCGCAGCACCCTGACCTGTTGCGGGCTCAGGTAGCGCGAGTGTGGATGATAGTTTGCTTTCTCCAAATGCACCAGAAGTTCCGGGTCTGAATTAATCCAGCGCCGCAGACAGTTGACGGCGTTAGAAGGCGATTTCTCGGAGAAACACAGGAGAGCCACCTCGCGGCGGGTCTTGAATTTAGTGCATACGGTATGTCTCTTTCTTTTCATGTTCAAGTTCTTTTAAATAAGGTAGCAATTGCTAAGTAGGTCGACCTACTTATACATTAAACTTCCGTCTGATTTCGTCAACGCCCTCTGGGGTGATATACATTCCCGTTTCCTGCCGCGTCATGGCTGCAACGAGACGTCCGATTTGCGGCCCCTCAGTGTGCAGGCGCTCCTGTCGTCCCAATCTGCTGCGTCCGCAAACACAGGCGATATAAAGTTCGGTGTTGTTTTCCGTCGGTGGCGCCCACCGTCTGATAATGTTCTCAGGTGTCACGCAGCCATATTTCCTCATGTAGTTTTTGATCAAGATGATGGCCGCCCGGAAACCATAGGCGGGAGCCGTAAAGTGGCAGAAGCCCTTCACGTTGGGCGTTTGCGGGTGCAGTCCGAGCCAGTGGTTGGCTTTGACGTAACGGATGTTCAGCGGATTGCGGTTGGCAATCCCAAGGTTCATAGTTTTCATGGTTTGGTAATGGTGCTTTAGAATAGCTAAGTGATGGTTAGAATAGCTAAGTTGTTAGAAATGCAAAGTAGTTAGTTAGAATTGCTAAGGAATATCGGATATGATATTGCAAAGTTACGGCGCGACATTCCGAAAAAGTCGGTCTCGCGAAAAAAAATGAATTATTTTTTGGGGAGCTCTGAACAGAACACCTACTTAAAAACATCCAAAGCCCCCCACATAGAAATCTCCTCCTGCCGTCATTGCCAGGCAGAAGCCAAAGAGCAGCCGGCAAACACGCCGGAGAGGGCCGTTAGCGCGGCAATCAGCACTTGGATAACGATGCTCCAAACGTTCTTTCTTTCGGGAACAATGTCCTCAGTCTTCTTTCCAAACAGTTTCATAATTTCAGGTTTTGATGGTTGGTATATAAATAAGGTGTATTCTGAAAGCGCCGCTGGTACACGATAGAGGCTTCCTGAACAGAATGGCCGGCCAGTTCTCTCAGCCTCCCTCTTTCTTCGGCAACTTTCAGTGCAAAATTACGATGCCGCCCAAGAGCGTTTCCACTTTATGTCATTTAACGCCCCCTTCCTTCGTAACTATTTTAGCCTTTATCCAATTGAACGTTAGCCATGTAGCAAAAAAAATCGTGCAGAAACAAAAAACTGCCAGTCAGAAGAGATTCATGAAGGAATGGTAAAAGAATAAGTCGAGCAATTTTGTCCTGTCATAGGGCATAAGAAATAACTCCTTACTCCACAAAATTGGTCAAGTTATTTTTTCACCCTTACCAAAGGGAAAAATACCCCGCCGTCGATGAAGTTTACTTGCAGATAATTCGTAAATTTGTATCGGTGCGTAGACGGCGCGAATAATCCGCGCCGTCCCCCAGAAAAACAATGTCCCACATCTGCTGCCTCTCCCCGTGGCGAGGTGCCAGATGGAAACGCCAAACCTACTTATGATTGAAAACTTCGGGCAACTCACTGCCCATCTGTCGCAAAGCGGGCGCCGATGCCGCCTCGCCGTTGTCTGCGGTTCCGACGCCTCAACGCTCGAAGCCGTGGCCTGTGCCGTTGAAAATATGATGGTCGAGGTCGTCTTCGTCGGCCATCTCGACGCCATTGCCCAAATGTCTGAAACGCTGCATCTGCCGGCCTTTCCAGCCGATACCGTTGCTGCCGCCAGCGATGAAGAAGCCGCGGCCAAGGCAGTCATGATGGTGCGAAACGGTGAGGCCGACGTCTTGGTCAAAGGTCTTGTCAGCACCGACGTGCTGCTGCGTGCCGTTCTCAACAAAGAGCGTGGCATTCTCCCTTCCGGGCGCGTGCTGACCCACGTGGCAGTGTCTGAGATGAAGGAGATGAACCGCATGCTGGTCTTCAGTGATTCTGCCGTCATCCCTTATCCGACGCCCGAACAGCGCCGAGCGCAGATTTCCTACGTCGTCAACCTCTGTCGCGCCTTTGGAGCGGCAGAACCGCGTTTGGCATTGCTCCACTGCTCGGAACACGTGAGCGACAAATTCCCGCATACGCTCGACTACCGCGACATCATCGCAGAGGCCGGACAAGGACGCTGGGGAAAGGTACGTATCGACGGACCGCTCGACCTCCGCACCTCCATCGACCCTGTGGCGCTCCACACGAAAGGCATCCATTCGACGCTCGAAGGCCATGCCGACGCACTCATCTTCCCCGACATAGAGGCTGCAAACACCTTCTATAAAGCCGTCACCTTCCTCGCCCACAACGAAACGGCGGGCATGCTCTGCGGCACAACCTGCCCAGTGGTGCTCCCGTCGCGCGGCGACGATGTCCAGACGAAATACAACAGCATCGCCCTCGCCATCCTCCAGCACGTGTCTGGCACCCAATGCCCTTGAAGGGTAGGGTGTTCAAAATCTAAATAAATCTCTGCGCG
>ULZG01015847.1_pt1 | contig 18281 bp, 16 predicted proteins | sample 1962881 | NCBI WGS metagenome assembly ULZG01 (sample SAMEA4835883, study PRJEB28245) | human gut metagenome | biome: gut microbiome; material: fecal sample | place: Denmark | collected 2008 | reverse complement strand
ACATAGAAGTTTGTAACTTTTTATAAGTTTTCAGTAACGGTTATTGCTGAAAAGTGATAGCCTTTGTTTTATAATGAGGCTAAGTTAGATGATAAAAGAAAGTGGGATAAGCTATGACATTGGAAGAATTGAAAGCATTGCCGAAAATAGAACTGCACTGTCACCTGGACGGTTCACTGAGTCGGGAATTTCTGGAAAGCCGTCTTGGAAGAAAAGTAGAGCCTTCTGAAATTCATGTATCTGATGACTGCCAGAGCCTTCAGGAATATCTGGAGAAATTCGATCTTCCGGGACAGTGTCTGCAGGACGAGAAAGGACTGGAGCTGGCAGGGTATGACGTATTAAAAAGTATGAGTCAGGAAAATGTCCGGTACGCGGAAGTGCGGTTTGCCCCGCTTTTATCAGAAAATGAAAACTTAAGCTGCGGTCAGGTGATAGAGGCAGTCATTCGGGGGATGAATCGTGGAAAAAATGAGTTCGGTGTGGATTATGGCATTATTACCTGTGCCATGCGCCATCACAGCTATGAGGAGAATCTCCGTATGATCCGGACAGCAAGAGAATACCTTGGAAATGGTGTGTGCGCGGCAGACCTTGCAGGAGCTGAGGCCATCTATCCGATGTCAGAATTCATGGAGTTATTTGGACAAGCAAAAAAGCTTGGAATGCCATTTACCATTCATGCCGGGGAGTGTGGAAACGTGCAGAACATTCTGGATTCCGTAGAGGCAGGAGCACTTCGAATCGGACATGGAATCGCCATGCGAGGTAATTCAGAAGTCCAGAAAATGATCCGGGAAAAAGGAATCGGTGTCGAGATGTGCCCGATCAGCAATCTTCAGACGAAAGCTGTAGAAAGCGAAAGTCAATATCCGCTTCGGGAGTTCCTGGACAACGGGATCAAGGTGACGATTAACACAGATAACCGGACCGTCAGCAACACAACCATGACAAAAGAATTGCAATTTATTCAGGAGCATTATAGAATTACCGATGAAGAGATTCGGTTGATGATGATAAATGCAGTAGATACAGCATTTATCCATTGAATCCAGACGAGTAAAGGAGACTGACAGATGGTTACATTAAACGATTATTTATATTCCGGGGATACGGTCTTTAAAATTATACAAAATTATATGACAGATTTGAGAAAAGAAGCAAAGCGGACACATAATGAAATCGACCTTGTGCATAGCAATTGTCTCCTTCAAGTACAGGAAATGCTGGAGCACAACGATTTCCTGACTTCCCAGTCACAGAAAATCCGGGAATTTTACAAGTACATGGCAAAAGAATTTCCATTTCTCGCCTTTACATTTCGTGGAAGAATCAAATCTTTGATACGTACAGAAGAAAAATTCAACGGCTACATTGTAGAATACATTTATAATTATTATGAGGAACATGGAACATATCCGGCTGTGGCAGATTTAAAAGAAAAACTGAGCTGTTTTCGGGATATTATCGCATATCGGATTGTAATTGCATTGCCGAAATGTCATCTGAAGCCGGGACAGAATCTCGAAGAGGAAGAGATGAAATATCTTTATCAGATAGCCAATGCGCTGCCGGGATTTCTGAAAGAACGCGGCTTTACAGCCGAGCCGGCAAAAGGAGTCCGGGAGAGTAAATCAGACTTGCTGGACGGCGAAGTAAAGCCATATTACAGAGATTTCATATCCAACCCGACCATGTACGGTTATCAGTCTTTACATATCACATTTTATGATAATACGTCCAGAAGCTATATGGAAGTGCAGCTTCGAACAAAGAAAATGGACGACATCGCGGAAATCGGACCGGCGAATCACTTGGGGTATGAGAAGCGTCAGGAGCATGAACGAGCAAGAAGAGATGCAGTTCCAAAAGGGGAATGCATTTACTTCGATGAGGCATACGAGCGCGGAATGAAACTTTTTAATTTAGATTTAAAAGACCTTGATGTTAATATGTTCGCAGCAATGAATAACAGCCTGATTAACGACGGCTGCGGACTGTATCGTGGGCGCCTCATTCTGCCATATGAACATTTGTCCAGATTTCAGAACGATTTGATTGATTAAGGTGGAAGAAAATAGCAATTTTATAGAAAAACTTTTGCAGAGAGACAGTTTCTGACATTTGCAAAACGTATAATGGCATAAGAAATGAGCCGATACGGAGGAGCAATATGGAAGAATACAAGAATGGCAAAATCGAGCGTGTTCTCGGAATCTATACGAAATTACTGAACGGGTACATTGTAAATAAAGCAGCCGAAGCCAATGAATATGGAGTAAATGAACGAAGTATACAAAGAGATGTTGATGATATCCGAAATTATCTGGAATTAGAAGCAGTTAACAGTGGTTGCATCAATAATGTCATATATGACCGCCTGAATAATGAGGAAAGTTGCGTAAAAATTAATATTGAAAATGTAAAAAGTCAGGAGAATGTGTAGGTGATGCAAAATCTCCTGACTTTTATAGTATACATTTATTCTGCCAGAAAGTACTGACAACGATTCCAGTAGTATTCCTGTTCTTTTTGAAATAATGAAGTCAATGCTGTCACGTCTTTTCCCTGATGGTATGAATTCAGGGCATCGAGATATTCTGGACGATTAGCGTCTTCGATGATAAATGGAGCAATGCCATGATATAGACATTCACGGAAGAGAATCATACGCCCTGTTCGTCCATTTCCGTCATGCAATACCACATTGGGACTCACAAAGAAATCTATAATTGATTTCCACTTTTTGAGTACGTTCTTTGCCGGTTCCCTCTGCTTGATACACATATATACTGTCAATCAGTTCAACCAGCATAGAACGGTTTAACTCTGTTACGTTTTCATACTTGCGTATGGTTTCTAAAAATTGGTTTGTATTTTTCGTCTTGTAGTCCTCGGCTTCGATTTTCTCTTTTAATGCCTTACGCCTTTCTTCAAGTTCTCTCTGCTCATTTTCATAAGTTACAGACATTTTCTCAAAACGTCCATCAGAAATCTTTCCTGCTACATTCTGCTCAAACAGCTTCATTATGATACTGTCAATTTCAGCAATACGCTTTTCTGCCAGTTCCAATTCCTGTTTAAACTGCTTGATTTTCTTACCGCCGCCGGATTCACTCAACACCCTCATTTCTTCAATGAACTGGTCGCCTAATGTTTCCATATTCTTGATATGCTTTTGAATGTCGTCCATGACAATCTTCACTAATGCGTCATAGGAAATTGCATGAGTTGTGCAGAGGTTGCTGTTTCTGGCATATGTCCTGCAACGAAATCTCGGCTCTCTCCCGTTTGGATTGGAGAACGCCATATTGCGTCCACAGTCCGGGCATTTTACAAGCCCCACAAACATATTTGGTCGTCCAGTCTTATTTGGTCTTTTCTTTACACTGATGAATTTCTGTACCAGTTCAAAGGTTTCTTCATCAATGATAGCTTCATGGGTGTTTTTTACAACAATCCAATCTTCCTTAGGAACCGCTACCAGTTTTCTGTTCTTGAATGATTTTGTCTGTGTCTTGTGCGATACCATATGACCGAGATACACTTGATTTTCCAAAATCATCTTAACATTTTTTCCAACCCAGTCGGTAGGGAATCGGAACCCTGTGCTTGTTTCCAGCGTGCCATTCTTCATTGCTCTGTAGGCTCTCGGAATCAAAATCTTTTCTTCACACAATGTTCTTGCTATCTGATGAACACTGTTTCCCTGTTTCGACATTTCAAAAATACGCTTGACGATAGGCGCTGTTTCCGGGTCTATCAGTAGTTTACGCTTATTGTTCGGGTCAACCCTATAACCATACGGAGCGAATGAACCGCAGAACCCGCCACTTAAAGCAGTTGTTTTCTTGACGCTTCGGATTTTCTTTGAGGTATCACGTGCATAATACTCATTCATAATAGATTTGAATGGCATCATCTCGTTATCCTCATATCTTGTGTCAACATCATCATTCAGTGCGATAAAGAGAATGTCATTGTTCGGGAAGATTTCTTCCACGTAATACATGAACATGGCATTGTTGCGACCGAACCTTGACATATCCTTTACCATGATTCCACTAGGCTGTGTATCTTCCATAGCGTCCTCAATCATGCGGTTTAAATCCGGTCTGTTGAATGTTGTGCCGGAATAGCCATCATCTACATACTCGTCAATGATTTCAAATCCTTTTTCCTTTGAATAATATCGGAGCATTTGCAACTGGTTTGTGATACTGTTGCTTTCTTTATCAGCGTCACCATCATCTTTGGATAAACGTGCATATAATCTAACTCTTAATCTTGCTTGCTGTTTCGTCATTTTTACTCCTTTCCAACAGCAAACAAACAACTTATATCCTGTTAATATTATACCACGCTACTTAATTATTTTCAGCCGCTTATTACACTGTTCTCAATTTAATATCCATTGTTTTCCTGCTCGATTTCCTTTTGAATCAGCCTTTTAATCAAATGCTGCAAATCCACTGTACCGGAGAACACTGACGTTACATAAAAGGTCGTATTTCCTATTTTTATTGTATTGGACTGTACTGTTTTTCCTATAATCCAACCTCATTTCTTCCAACAAAAAAACACCATTTCTGGTGTCTTTCTGCTAATCTACACTGATTACTTTGCGTTCATACTTCTTTTCCTGCAAATCAATCTCCGCATAAACCATGTATTTGTCATTAAGTTCCGTCTGTCCAGTCTGAATACAGGTTGTCTGATGAATCTGGTTTATCCACTTTCCTTTCTCTGTGTCAGGACTTTCATGTATATGTCCGTGCAGAGAAAGAAGTGGCTGTTTTTCTTTCAGAAATTCGTAAATATCAACAGAGCCTATATCCAAATCTTGATAGCGCAACTGTCCTAATCTCAATCCCGCAGGCGGCATGTGCATAACGTAAACCGCTTTTTGTCTATCGTCCGGCAATGGAAGTTTCTTCAGCACATCACACATATGCGGTAATTCTGTTCTGGAATATTCCAGCCAGTTGTAAATCCTGTCATAATCAACAGCATTAGAGATTCCGGCTACAGGACTTAACTGACGCTGCGGAATATAATGTGTTTCTGTAACAACCCTGTCTTTACAACCGAACGGATGGTCTAAAATATAGTTCATGCCGATAAATTCATATCCATTGACAGAAAATTTCCTACCAGCTATATTGCTGACATTTTCAAATCTGTCGCAAAGATTGTCAAACATTTCATCTGCTGCCAGTAAATCATCATTTCCAAGCATGGCAAGGTATGTGATGTCCTGCTTTTTCAGTTCCTCAAAATATTCATCAAGGAATCCATTGATAAAAAACGATTGCTCACTGTGGCGGTCACATTGTTTTGGTAACATATCCCCGCCATTTACAATGACTTTGATTTCCTTTTCAATGGCTACGTCCAGAATCTTTCTGTACTTCTTTTTATCTCCGTGTAAATCTGTAACATACAATATCTTCATATCACTTTCTACCCCTTTTAATACAGCATTTCTTCCTAATCATAGTTAAAAGTATACCATATCAGAGATAGATTATCAGCAGCTTATATCTGACATACAGACTGCAAAATTTTTGCCTTATGCACCTCCTTTACTGTGTGTTTCCGAAGCAGTCAGATGGCTTTGGAAGCTCCACTGGACTTTCACCATTCTCATTCCTATGAGCAGAACCGCACCATGCGAGTGTATCATTATTCAGATATACAGGTCATGGCAGAACGACCATTCCACAAGTCGCTCTCGGCTCATTGCATGAATCGCTCGCTTTTTTAGGTCATGGCGTACAATTTCCGCTGGCTCGCTGCATATCAAACGTATCTGATTGCTTTATTCAGTTGTCAAAGAACACCCGACTGTATTTGTCAGTCTGTGAAAATCCATTATCTGAAATAATAGACTTTCATAGATTGACAAGTGGAGCATAGGGAAAGGGAGAAAAGCTCCGCCTGTCGGAATGGTTAAATTACGATAATCTCAAAGTTTGCAATCATATCCATTACCGCAGCCTGTATTCTGCCTTTCAATTCAGAATCCACTACCATGTAGACATTTCCATATTCATCATACAATTTGCGTAAGCTCAACTTTGATATGTAACCGTCATAAAAATCCAAGATTTTCTGTATTGCAGCTTCATCACCAATAGTAGCCGCCACAATCACAGCAAACGGTATGTGTTTTGTGCTATTATCCACTTTTATTCCTCCTCCATCATTTTTCGTAAATCTTCCAGAGTGCTTGTCCTGTGACGGTAAACAGTGGTACGAACCACATTCATAAGCTCTCCAATTTCTGCGTCAGACATATCCATAAAGTATGACAACAAAATAATATTTCGTTTTCTCTCTGGTAAACATTTGAGTGCTTTACTCAACTGGTCGTCAGATACTTGTACTTCCATGCCAAGAACATTGAACGCTGTATAATCGCTGGAATACTTGTCGTAAACGCCAGCTTTATTCAATTCCAAATCTGATATTTCAGAAAATGGAACTTCATGCTTCAAGCGTCTTGATATATCACGGTTATACTTCATTGCTGCTCTTTTAATGACTTTCTTTGTAAGGCAATCAAACTGTGCTTGAATAGCCTGCTCGAAAGAAGATGACTTCATAGTTTTTCACCTCCTTTCTGCGTGAGAGTGAATAAGGGTTGTTTTCCCTCTATCCCCCTTTCCGCACAGTAGCTACCCACGCAGCAGCTATTTGTTGCGTTTTCAGAAAAGAATTTGAAAAAAATTTTTAAGCAGCAAAAAAGCACAAGAGCATAAAAGAAATGCTGTTCTTGTGCTTTTACGATTGTTCCTGCTATATAATGTGAAAAACCACATTCAAGGGTATTTTGTGCCGCTTTGAAAGTTAAGATTTTTTTGATAATAACGAATCTGTCGAAAAATGTCGGCTATACAGGTCTTTCAATGCGGCTACCTCCCAAAGCCGCTAAACCAATATGCTGTTTTTTGATGGAAAAAGAAAAAGGCGGCTTATCAAACCGCCATTGAAGTAATGATATTTTTTGACACGCAAAAATGATACTGTTAATAACGGTTTTTTTATTTACCGCTAGGCAGTACCTTTTTGGTTTTATACGCATAATAGGAAGTCACAAACCATATTATACGTTTTTCTATACCTGTTAGAAAATCAACAGGAACAGTAAAATATAGTGAGGTGATTACATATGCGTAAAAAAGAAGATAAATATGATTTTAGAGCTTTTGGTCTTGCAATCAAAGAAGCTCGTAAAAAGCAAAAATTAACTCGTGAGCAAGTGGGAACAATGATTGAGATTGACCCACGCTATTTAACAAATATCGAAAACAAAGGGCAACACCCAAGTTTACAGGTGTTCTATGACCTTGTATCATTACTTAATGTTTCCGTTGATGAATTTTTCCTGCCTGCGTCTGATCTGGAAAAAAGCACCAGAAGACGACAGTTGGAAAAACGACTTGATAACTTGTCCGATAAGGATTTGGTTATCATGGAAAGCGTTGCTGACGGAATCATCAAATCAAAGGAAGTGGAGGACAAGTAATCCTCCACCTTGCATATTCAATAAAATAAGCCGATAACCCAAGAAATTCTTAACTCATTCTCGGTATTATCGGCTCTGCGTCTTTGCGTCTGGCTCTTTTACAATGGTTACTTTTAAATTGTTTACGTTGATTAAGCTTTCTTTTTTGCATTTTGGACAGAATAGAGGAAAATTTATTAATTCCGTATCTTTTCGTACTTTCAATCTAGTTTTATTACTACAGATTGGACATAATAACCATTCTATTTTTTCCTTTGTTTGATTCATAAATATCATTAACAGAGTTTGTTGTTTCCTTTCTGAAAATTCAGTTTTATGAAAAATGCCATGATTTCATATGTCTGTAAGTGATAAAATCAAAAATAATTTTCAAAGTAATCAAAAACAAAAAGACTACCATTAAATTCTGAATAAATGAACTCATCAAAAATGATTTTTCTGAACTTAGTAATTCCAGAGTTTTTTGAGCATTTAAATTGTTAATAGGAAAGAAATATAATAGCTTATTTAATATTCCTTTTCTGAATATCTGCAAAAGTAGTTGTGGTAGTAAAAACATACCCAATGAAACAGAAAGTGAAGTTATAGGTGATTTTGCAAAGGAAGAAATCAATAATGTAAAACTAGAAACAAATACAATTCCTATACTTTGCAAAAGCACAACAATTAAGTATGTTTGCAAATGATTCCATTCAACAGGAAACTGAAATAACCCCATTGACAAATTTGTCTGAATACTTGAATTCCACCCGCTAGTATCATACATGAGCGAAAAAATGCCTGCGTTCAGAAGATGAAATAAAATCAATGTACATAGAGGAATCACCGTTCCTACAATAATCTTCGCAAAAATCATTTTATTTCTGCCTAATTTGGTAATCAATAAAATTTGATTCACATTCTTTGAAGTATCATTGGAAAATATTGTAGAGCAAATTAAAATAGTCAAAACACATATGAGCAGGTTTATATTTCCAATTACTGAAAAGAAATCTGTCCACGGAACATAATTACCTATTTGTAAAGGCTTTTCAAATTCTGTGAATCCTAAATCACGAATCGAATGAACTGATACATCATCTAGCAATAGTCTTTCTCCGGATTTTACTTTTTGAATCATTTCTGTGTAAATATTTTCGCTGTCATCGTCAAAAAAATTGTCGCCCATTTGCCAGTAGAATAAATAAAAAGGTTTATCGGTAACTCCTTTCTCTTCATTTTCCTGAAACTGATTCATAGAATCAGATAATATCATTTGTACTTTTTTGTCTGTAAAGTCCCCCGCATATTTTTGACTGATGATAGTATCTATATTTTTAGGAAATCCTTTGTTGACATTATTTCTTTCACTCATTTTGAATTGTGAATAGTTATATCCAACAAAGAAAATACCTAGAAGAACAATAAAACTTATTACTAAACTTCCTATGACAATTTTATTTTTAAGGACTTTTTCAAATTCAAACTTTATAATTTTCATCAGTTTTCTCCCTCCTCACGAAAATAGTATAAATATAAATCTTCTAATGATGGCTCAACTTTTTTTGCATTTAAAGCTGGTTGGTTTGTTGAAACAATGCGGAGAACCGCTCCATTTTCCGTATATTTCCGATTACTCACAATAAATTTATCCTCAAAAAGATTTATTTGATCCATGTTTACGAAACATTCCCACACATGATTTTGAATTTCTTTTAGGAGTATATCTGTTGTACCTTTATTCAAAATCATTCCCTTCTTCAGTACAATAATTTCATCCGCAATATATTCCACATCAGCTACAATGTGTGTAGATAATATAACGATTTTATTGTTAGCAAAAGAACTGATTAATTTTCTGAATTTAACTCTTTCTTTTGGGTCTAGTCCAACGGTAGGCTCATCCAATATCAGAATTTGAGGATTATTGAGCATTGCTTGTGCAATTCCAAGTCTTTGTTTCATTCCTCCAGAATATTTTCTTATTTTTATGTCTTTCATTTCCTCCAAACCAACTTGCTTAAGTAATTCTAAAGAACGTTTTTTTGCCACAGTATTATTCAGACCCTTTAGAGCCGCAATGTATAACATAAATCTCATACCCGTAAAATCCGGATAATAACTAAAATCTTGAGGTAAAAATCCTAAATTTGTTCTATATGCTTCCGCTTGCTGATTTACATTTTTGCCATTGAATTTTATGCTTCCATGAGTAGGCTCCATAAGTCTGCAAATAATTCTAAATAAAGTTGTCTTTCCCGCACCATTTGCTCCTAATAAGCCATAAATGCCCGGTTTCAATGTTAAAGAAATATCATTCAACACTAATACCCTCTCATATTTTTTTGTTATATTTTGTAAAGTAAGCTCCATTTTATGCAACCTCCAATCTAATTGTTCGTGCCTGTGAATAAATAATGTGCCCTAGAATGATAGTTGTGAGCAAATAGGTTACGGCCCAATAAACTATTTTTTGCTCATAAACATTAAAAATATTTGTAACAAGAATAAATGCAACTCCGATTGAACCAGAAGCAAACCATAAAACATAATTGTACATTTTGTTTCGCCACATAGTAAGAATCGAAAACAAAATGATACAAATTAAGTTATAAGGAACAAGCAAGTATAATAATATGTTTAATAGCGATATAGAAAGTGTGGGTTGTACTATAATAGACATCAAAAATACAAGTATCATATCTATTAATCCCATAATCAATAACTTGACTATTGTATGTTGACGTAACTCATACTTCAATGTTTGCTCCAATTCCCACATTCCTGTTGTAAAGCTTTTAAATAATTCATCAATAAAGAAAAGTATGGATACAATCAAAATAAACGTAAGGATTTGCATAATTTCATTTATTGAATGAAGAGAGGAAAGGTTTGATGTAATAAAAATAGCACATATCAATATAATAAATTGTGCTATCCAGCTACGTACGGAAATAAAACGTAGCGTAGATAGAAATAAATTAAAGTATGAATGTTGCTTTATCTGATTAGTAATAATTTGTTCTTTGCCTAGAGAAATAATATGTTCACGTGTTTGTCCATCAATATCTATAGGATAGTTTTTAATTTTTTTAATGATATCCTCATTCATTTTAAAAACTCCTTTCTGTCCAGTAATTTACTCAATTTTTTTAATCCTTGTTGAATACGTGATTGAGCTGTAGGAACACTTACCCCCGTAGTTTTCGCAATATCTTTAACTTTAAAATCATGATAGTACTTTAAAATGATTGCTTCACGTTGCATATCTGGAAGTGTATCTAAAGCTTTCTGGATAATAATACTATTTTCATTTTCTATTATGTTATCAATCATTGACTTTTCTACATCAATAGAGAAAACCGAATCATTCAATTCTGTTTGATTCAAAGATTTTTTGGTACAATAATTGTTACAGGTATTTACAGCTATTGTGAATAGATAGTTGTAAAACTTACCCGAATAACGAAAGGTATTAATTGATGTAACAAGTTTTAAAAAAATATCTTGTGTCAAATCGGCTGCCACACTTCGATTACCATAGCATCTTCGAACACAATAGCAATAAATTTGATTATAATATTTATTAACCAATACTTCCCATGCATCTGTATCCCCTTTCTTTATTTTCTCTATCAGTAAATAATCATTAATTTCCTTCACCTTCTTTATAAATAGGATATCCTTCACTTTAAATAAACAAGCTTCTTTGAAAAAACATTTAAATATAGCAAAAATTTTTATAATTTATATTATATAGCGTTCGCTAATTTCTTGATAATAAATCATTCCGATTTACAATTTGTTAGTTGACTATGTTTACTATAACATAATAAAGTAGGAAATTGCCTACATAGCCTTGCTGACAATTTCCTATTCAAAATCTATTTTACAATCTTCCAGTTACTATCTTTTTCCAACGTCAAGTCAAACTGTGAAATCTGCGTTGCTTTCGTCCTCTGGTCGAGATATTTCACCGATATTGACGCTTTTATCTGTTCCCCATCTTGTATGAAGATGGGATTTACCAGCTCCGAGAACACATAATCACAATTCACAGGTTTAAGAACATTCCCCGATACATAATAAGCAAGCTCCTTTTCTGTTGCGGTAGGGTAGAGCTTGAAGAATGTTTCCAAGAACTCTGTCACTTCCTCCGTCGTGGCAGCGTCCACCGTTCCATCTGATTCCTGCGCTTTTGGTTCATAGCTGGATTTTGTTGGTATGCTGCTGATGGTTGGATTCTGTATGATAACCAGATTCCCGTCACCATCTACATGAACCACCACCATATAAGCGGAAGTGTAGACGATAGAAGTTTCTCCCTCCGTTACCGTCTGATCTATCGAGTAGACAACGGTAAAGTCGGTTGTTCCAGCCTGTTTTATATCCCAAATCTTAACGTCTGTCACCGTAGAGCTTGTGGGTATATCCTGTCGTACCGTATCAACATTCAAATCCTGCAAGCTCTTTGTAAGATACTGGTTGATAGCTGTGGTTCTTTTTTCAATGGATTCCTGCGTATTACTCCAAGAATAGTAGGACTTCGCAAATGCTTTGACGAAATTCTCTATCTTGTTGGTATCAACGATACGTTGTTCAATGACTTCTTTCTCATGTACCGTGTGCATATCAATAGCGGTGAAGTTCTTATACACCCCAAAACTGACGCTTGCAATCAGCACCAGCCATAAGGCAATCACGGTTTTCTTGTGTGTGCCGACTTTCATCACAGGCACACGTTTCTCTTTCTTCGGTTTCGGTTCTTTCTCCTTTTTCTTAAATATCATAGTACCATTCCTTTCTTATTTGGTTTTCACCCGTCCAGCACCAATCAAGTGTTGCTGCCAGTACGAGCCTGTTAAATCTGCATAGCCGATAGGGTCGCCAGCGTGATACATTCTGTTGTTTCCTGCATAGATACCGACATGTGTTACATATGTTCCAGCGTTATAGGTCGAATGGAAGAATACCAAATCACCAGTTTTCGCCTGTGATAGTGTTATGTGCTGCGTAGCGTCATACTGTGCCTGTGCGGTACGGGGCAAGCTGATACCAGCCTTTCCATAGCACCACTGAACCAATCCCGAACAGTCAAAAGAAGTGTTGGGATTGCTGCCGCCAAACACATACTTCCAGCCCTGATACTTTAACGCTTCGTTGAAGATTGCCTGTGCGGTTGCGTCACTAAAACTAGGCACAGCAAGATACTGGCTGACTAATTTCACATAGAACATATTTCCGTACTTGTAACGCCAGCCGCCATTTTCTTTTATGGCAATCTCGTTTTTATAGGTGACTTTCACGCCGCCGGACTTATCCTTTGCAAAGCTGACAGCCAATTCAAAGGTATATTTCTTGCCATGTTTCGCCACATAATCAATGAAGCCGCCGCCATAATTATAGGCTTGTACCACTGTGTTGATGTCACAGCCTTTTGATTCTGCGGATTTCAACAGTTCCGAGAAATATTTGCACCCCTGTTTGATGGATTCCTCTACGGAAAGGGAATTAAGCGGCAATCCAAGTGATTCACTGGCTTGCATAACGTCTGTCGTGCCAGTGCCGCCAGATTCCACCTGCATAATCGCAAGCAGATAATTCACATAGTCGGAGATTCCGTATTCCTTTGCATATTTTTCTACCGTAGGCTGATGTTTCAAAACTTCCTGTGACAGATTCAGTCCAGAAAAATCAAAATTGGAAGCGCCGCTTTCTTCATCATCTGCGGTCACAATAAACAGGAACAGAAGCAGACAGATAATCACTGTGAAAATCCCACCGAACACAGCGAAATGCTTTAACTTCATTTCTTGCCACCTTTCTTACTGGTAGATTTTTTCACAGTAGATTGTGTTATATTTTTCTTTTGAACTGTCTTTGTTTGCAATTTTCTCTGCACTGTCTGTCGTGAACCATCTGTAGCAGTTCCCGAATGTTTACTTACCACTGATGAAGTCTGTTTACCTGCCGGACTGGATTCTCTGACAACCTGCGTTCTTATATTTTCCTGTGGTTTTGTCACAGGCTCTTTTGTCCTACTTGATTGCGGCTGTTCCTTGCTGACCGTCACAGGACGTTCTTTGACATTCTGCACCTGTTTTGAAGCTGCCGCCTTTGTATCGGATTTTACAGGAACAGGCGTTGTCGCTGGTCGTTCATGCACTGGGGCAGCTCCTTTTGTCGCTGATCCATTGCTTTGTCGCTCCTTATCCTTTGATTCTTGTTTGTCTTGTGTTTTATTTACATTCGGACGCTGCGGATTCTGTTTTTCTGCCTGCGGCTGCTTCGATACCGATTTTTTATCCATGATTCCACGTTTTGAAGTGGATTGCATTTCCTGTGTCTGGCTGGATAAGCTGTTATGTACTTCTGATTTTGAAGAATCTTTCTTCTGGCTCATTTTTTCGGACAGAGCTGGCGGTTTTTCTTTACCTCCGCTATGGGAAGCTGGCGTGTTGTTTGGTCTGGCATGAACGCCACCTGTTGATTTTGTACTGTCTGCTTTTTTTGTTGAAGCAGAAGCAGCCGCCGCACCTGCGACACCGCCAGCAGCACCAGCCGCCATTGTCCTGCCGATTTTACGTTCCAAACATCTTGCCCTGCGGTTAAGGAACATATACGGGTGTCGCATGATTCGTCTGCCGACTTGTTGTGTATCGGAAGATTGCAAACTGAACATTGCCATCAGGTCACCGAGCTTGAAATAGATTCCGGCAAAGGTGACTATCTGTAGAAACGCCACCATGAAAAACGGATAGCCGGAGGAAATGGAATAAAACATAGTCGAGATACTAAAGGCTGTGGTAATAATCAGTGTGATTCCGGCTCTCATCATAATGGTATTGAACAGCTTCGTAAGAGCCTTTTTTGCCATGCCCTCATAAGTCGGTATCATGGAGAGGATAAAACTAATCGGCAGGAACATGGCATAAATGATGAATAGCACCTGCGAGAAAATCATCATGCCGGTAAGCAGAAAGACAAATGCCGAGATACCAATATTGAAGATAAACAGGAACACTACCATACCTAAACGGGTCATGGTCTTTGTGACGCTCAAATAGTCATTGTCCTTATCCTCGATTTCCTCAATCACAACGTCCTCTCTGTCGTCCGTGTCTGGACTTTCCGATAACAGGCTTTCCACACGCTCAGAATCGAGCGTTTCTATATCCGATTCCCCGTACTGTAAAAGCAGCCACGGTTGTTTCACCTGTATGGAAAACAGGCTGTCTCTTATTAAATCTACGCTGTCTTTTCCTTTGCTGTTGGAATCGGGCAGCACGATTTTTGTACCGAGCGATAATGCCGAGTTGCTTATATCTGCGGAAAAGTCATTGATTTTGCTGATATAGTTTGGGGCATAGGCAATAAAGGACGCTGACAGGATAAATACCACAAGAAAGTTGATAACCGCATGAATGGCTTTTGTGGTTTCTCTTTTTAACAGTCCTGTGTATGCCACATAGATTCCCATTACCAGAATGAGGATAAGCAGGAATCCTACATAAAATCCCTCACTGGAAAAGCCATTGGAAGTCACACCAGCTAATGTCTGAATGTTCTTTCCGATAGAACTTGCAGTATCAGAGATAAAGTCCAGCTTGTAGGCTTCCTGTACCACATAACCTGTCGCATTGGAAATGTATAAGCTCACCGTCCAGACAAAGTTTGTGATGGCATATAGTCCGTACTGAATACTTTTGCCGATACCGTCAAGCCAGTTCCACGGCAGCCAATCCCAACTTGAATCCACATAGAAATCAAGCTGGTAGTTTTCCAGCGGATATTTGGAATAGGTGTTAGCGTCACTCACCGTATTGTCTACCAGGCCAGCCGCATGAGCTACCGTACCCGTGATAAATAAAAATACCAGCACACCGAGAATCACCGAAAGCGTGATAAGCAGATAACGGACTATTTTTCTCTTGTCCATAGGCTTCACCTCATTTCTTCCGTCTGCACTGGCGGTCTGGTATCAAAGGCATGGAACAGGTCAGAGAATACAGGGTGAATCTGGATAACGCCCACACGCCCATACAAATCTTGAAACAGGCATTGTCCGTTTTCCAAATCCCTAAGTCGTTTCTGGTTGCCCTCGTCCTCCTTATCCACACCGAAAAATTCAAGAGTATTCTTGATTTCCTTTATGTCTGTAGAACGGAACGCAAACTTTAAGCCGATATTGTTCTTCATCTTTTCATCGTCCACATCACCAGAGTTTTGTGTAACGAAGTAAACAGCAGCGTTCATGGAGCGTCCAGCACGAATCAGCTTGTTAGACAATGCTTTCCCCTGCGCCACCTGTAGGAACGTCCACGCCTCGTCCAAGTCCACCATCTTAAAAATGCTCCTGTCGGAATGGATAAAATCAAGGGCAAAGGTACTAATGACAATTAGCATAGCCACGGACAATAATTCCATTGTGGTGTATTCTTCAAACTTCGTGTCCTTATCCGGCAACACAAGGTCTGCCACCTGTATGATGTTGAGCTGCCTGTCTAAACTGATGGACTGCTCCACATCACCGTCCGAGAATAAAAGGTGTGCAAAGTCATAATCGGTCATGCTCTCGATATGGTCTGCGATATTTTCTGCCACAGGAGAACCGTCTTTCCTTAATTTATCAATGACACGGAGCAGTCCTCGTTTTTTGCTCTGTGTCACGGAACGGATTGCACGCCTTAATACAGGGAACTTCTCACCGTCACGGGACGAAATACCTGTAAGGAATGTCAGAATGTCGATTGCCAGACTTTCAGCGTCCTTTGTTCGCTTCATAATCACATACGGGTCAAGAAGTCCTCTGTTTTTGTCCTCACTGGTGAGATTAACTATCTTGATTTCCTGTGCAATGTCGGGTAGCGTTTCCTGCCAGTTGCCACGCTCTGATTTTGGGTCTACAATGACCGCTTTTCCTCCAAACAGCACCGCATAATAGATGATAAGGTTGTTACAGAAAGACTTCCCACCACCGAGCGAACCGAGAAAAGCAGCCGCAAGAGCATTTGTCACAGAACCCTTAACGCCCTGTGCCGCAAGGCTGGGTTTCAGATATACATTTTTTCCTGTATCAAGGTTATAGCCGATATAGATACCGTCCGTTTCCCCAAGCTGCTGTGTCGCACCGAATCCAAGTCCAGCCAGAAAGTCAGAAGTGACGTATTGGATATAATCATTGATATATCTTTTGCTGGACGGGATAAACTCACCATGCAACCCCAACATATCACCGAATGGGCGTACCAGCTTCACATTCAAATCGTCGTAGAAGTCCTTGACTTCATCACAGCGGCGTTTCAGTTCTTCCAGAGTATTAGCCGCCACACGGATAACGTAGGACAGCTTATACATGGATTCTTTGGACTGGTCTAAGTTCGTTTCCAACTCATTGACTGAATCCAGAGCTTCAATGACGTTATTTCCTGTTTCGTTGTTGGATTCCCAAGCATGATTATCCAAGTCTTTCAGCTCTTTCTTTTTGTTCCTAACAGTCGTCAGAGCCTTTTTGTTGGTGACGATTTCCACATTCATAGAAGTGGAAACGGGGAACGTGAATTGCTGTTGCTGATAATAAAATATCTCGCTTGACGGAAAATCCAGCTCACCCACGATATTGTTAATCGTGAAGTAGGCAACAAAAGTTGTCTGATCTTCACGCTCAATCTTTATGTATCGCTGGTTTTCTTCAATCATGCAGCGTGTCGGACGGATAAGGTCATATCGCTTCACCAGTGTTTCACGCTTTGACTTTTTTATCGGGAGGTCATAACTGTAATCACTGTAGGCAACGCCGGTATTCCCGTAGATATGTTCCAAGAGGTAGCCGAAGTCGTTCTTATCTAGTCTGCGGAACTGAAAGCGGCGTGAGATTTTGCTTTCCAAGAGTTTTTCCATCTTTAGGAAACGGTTGATTTCATCATTACTCATGGAAACGAAGTCACCCATCAGCTTGTGATTGACTTCATAGATAAAATCCGCAAAGGTCATAGCTGCTGATTTTCGCATACCCTTGAAGCTGATTTCTTCCTCATTTACCAGCAGCTTGAAGCCAAGAAAAAAGCGGTAGTCAATCTGATTTTCACCAATCATCTCAACCAACGCTTCTGTCTGTTCATCTACCTTTTTACAGGCAATCTCTTTTAATCTGCCTGTGATTCCCTTTTTGGAACGCTCCTGTACTGCACGCAGGCTGTCCTCTGTGGCAATCTGTAGGGCATGGATTTTTCCGTCACGGTTCTGGGCGATAAGCTGACGGAAGTTGTCATGCACCATGTATTTTTCTTCTGGTGACAGGAACGAATAATTGTAAGGTGTCAGCTCATAGTAGGCAAAGCACTCACCGTCATGGTTGAACACCAGATTGTTTTCTATGTACTTAATCGGGAACATACATCACACTCCTAACTGCGGTCACGCTTGTATTGAATTTCTGATTTTTCAGTTTGATAGCTTTTCCTGCATAGGTCACTTTTGGTCGGAGGAAAAAGCTCACACAGGATTTTAGGAATCCAAAAGGCTTTTTCCCGTCAAAGGTCTTTTGCGATACAAACCAAGTGAACGCCACAGGGATTCCAAAGTATTTGAGAAATGCACCGTCAATCATGTTAAAGGGCGGTAGCTCCCCAAAGAGAATCACCACAAACAGCGACACCACGAACCAAGCCATCTGACTGAATGTGAGCGGGAACGGGAGTTGAAAGTCGTTGATTGCATAAATGACTTTTTCCACGCTCCATATGCTTGTATAGCTTTTGATTTTCTTCAA
>ULZG01059815.1_pt1 | contig 18335 bp, 23 predicted proteins | sample 1962881 | NCBI WGS metagenome assembly ULZG01 (sample SAMEA4835883, study PRJEB28245) | human gut metagenome | biome: gut microbiome; material: fecal sample | place: Denmark | collected 2008 | reverse complement strand
AGCACATCTCCGATGTCCTCCGAGAAATCATTTTGGAAAAAGTTGATGTCCTCCCACCGAAGCTCCACGCCTTCCGGACAGATCCAGTACTGATCCGAGAGACTCAGCCCGTAGCAGCGGACGAGCAGCATTTTGGTGTCTGCCACCCCCAACGATTCCAGTGCTTCCCGCACACCGCTGCGGCTTGCCGGAATAGAGCGATCCCGCCACCAGTCGTTAAACGCCGCACGGTCGGCGATCTCGTTTCGCACAGGGATGCCGATAGGCAGATGCTCCGGAGCGTAGACACTGCCAATTTTTTGTATAAAGCCGGTCACATCGTCCAGCTCGAGCTCTGCCACGGGGGTTCGTTTATGCATAAAGGTGCATTTCATACCTGTCGCCTCATTTCGTCTGCTTTTCTGTGATTTCAGCATGCGCAGCTGCGCCTGCAGTTCCTTGCGCTTTTCGATTTTATCTGCCAGCGGCGCGATCTCACTGTCGTGCAGATAGCGGCTCTGCTTGACGCCGTTTTCCGACCACTGGTGATAGTAATAGACCTTTCCGCCGATGGTTTTTTTGGAAAGATACCCCTTCGGCAGTCCGGCGATCTGCTCGGTCAGTTCCGTGATGCGCCTTAGCTGCTCCCTGTTATCCATGTCTCTCACCTCGTCTTTCAGGGATATTATACCCCGACTTAACCCCTGTTGTCAACGCTGTGCTTCATAAAAGCGCGGCAGCGATCCGCGACATGATAAACTCCACGCAGGGTATCGCCACGCTGTTGCCCAACGCTTTATAACGGGCACTGTCCGAAGCACCGGGTATATCCGTCCAGCCGTCCGGGAAGCCCTGCAGTCTTTCACACTCCAGCGGCGTGAGGCGGCGAATGAGATGGGCACAGGCTTCTGCCTGTTGGCAAATCAGGTCGGTTGCGTCCTTGTACTGACGGGCACTCTGGGTACTTGCCACATCATTATGCCGAAAGTCATCCACACGCTGGCGGCTGTAGACCGCGTGGCGGTCTGTGGCGGTCAAAGTATACGCCAAGTCATCCTGACAGCCAAGACCGTTGCCGCCGTTTTGCGGCTGCCGGTCGACCGTATTGCCTGCAATGCAGATGGCATCTGCCTCCTGCTCGACAAGAGAAGTGTTGTTTCCTCCCATTCCAAAGAAAGAGGATACGGTCTGTGCCGTTTGCACGGGACCGCGGAAACGGCTGTCTTGCCCATGATTATCGAACACGAGAGGCTGATGTCCGTGCTCCTGCGCCCGCAGGGTGCCGGATATATTTTCAGAGCAATTCATCACGCTGCCGCCTTGGTCGTTGAGGCACAAAACAGACGGCATACAGTTCCCTCCGGGGCTGCCCTTGAGTGTGGGAGCAACCGATTCGTTGTATCCAATGCCTCCCGCGCTGGCACCTGCCCCGGCAGAAAAACCAGCCACGAAGGTCTGCTGTTTCATTCCCGGACTTGCTTGCAACGCGCCCGCCACATCGCGCAGATCCCGCACCTCGTCCCGTTGATTGGCGGCAAAGGCCATGACGCCATTCCTGCCGGTGGACATCCCGCAGTTGACGCCGAGTGTGGCCGCCACATCGCCTGTCAGATCGCCGTTGTAGCCGTCAAAGCCCTCCACAGCATCGTCCGGCTGCGTCACGAAGGTCTGCATCTGCATATTCGTCGTTGCCAACAATGCGCCTGACACGCCGTGCAGGTCGATGCCCTCGTCTCGCTGGTTGATGTGGTACGCTTCTAATCCTGTGGGCTGTCCGTCCGGGCGCATGAGCCCCGCCTGAATTCTCAATGCCCGTTCCAGCTTTTGGGGCAACTCCTTTCCGCGCTCAAAGGCTCGGCGCAGGATGCCAATGCAGGCAACTTTCGACAGATAATACTTTTGCGCCGGGTTTGCCTCCAGTATGCCGGAGAGCGGGACTCGGATCGGAATACGGGGGGCAGCCCCGGTATTGAGGGGGCGTTTCCCTTTACGCCATGGAGATCGGAGCTCCCAGTGGCGCTGCCCGAAGAGGTCGACAGAACCAGATACCAGATCCAAGTGGAAATATGGGATCGAAACCAGTTCGGAGTCCGGTTTGCCCGGTCTGCGCTTGGGCGGAGCCCCGGTCCCTTCGGCTGCTTCCAATTCAAGCATCATCAGCTGCCCGTTTGCATCGAATCGGTACATCTATGTGACCTCCTTCCCGCAGTTTTCCGTTTCGCCAAATACATCAAATAATAGCTGCGGCGCAAACGGTCCGGCGAAGTCAGCAAGGAGAAAAATGCGCTTGCGACGCTGCGCGACGCCCCAAAATTGCGCATCCAGACAGCGCCATGCAAGAGAAAACGCACCGCCTGCCGTGAGCTCACCGGCGTCAGGCCATGCGTAAGGATAGGGGCTTGGGATAAGCTCATTGGGAAAGCAGATCCGCACGATCTCCTCCAGCACGATCCGAAAATCCTCGTACTTCGGTGTCCCGCTTGAAAAAGCACCCGGCACATTCTCCCAACACATCCAGCGCGGCCGTATGTTGACACCCTCCCGACCACGGGCTTTCTCTGCCAACCGCATTTCGCGCACGATTCGCATCTGCTCCATAAAAAGGCCGGAACGAGCCCCCGCAAGACCTGCCCTTGCGCCGGCAACAGACAGATCCTGGCATGGGCTGCCCCCGCAGATGATGTCCACGGGCGGCAGCTCCGCACCATGCAGCTTTGTGATGTCGCCCACATGGAGCATATCGGGGAAGCGCAGCTTTGTCACCTCAATGGGAAAGGCTTCGATCTCCGACGCCCACACCGGCGTGATGCCACTGCGGATCGCGGCCAAAGGGAATCCACCAATGCCATCGAACAAGCTGCCCATCGTCAGTCTGCTCATTTCGCCACCGCCTGTACGACCGTGCGCGTGGTATTGACGGCGGCCTGCGCGGTATAGACAGCACTCATGAGGTTTGCCTTGGTGGAGGTATCCAGTCCAAAGGCTCCCGCGATACGGGGGATCTCGCCGGCAGAGAGCATGAGTCCAAGCCCTAACAGAGCATGATCCTTGAACACCATAAGTCCGGCGACAAGGATCGTCGCCTGCAAGAACGCCGACAGGCATAAGCCGATGATCTGCTTGCACCATTGGGTAAAGCCGTCCGTATATCCGCGAGGGACGCTGAACATATAGAGGCTTCCCACGGCGATCTGGATGAGCAGGATGCCGCCGCGCTTCAGATTGGCGAAGAAGACCTTGACGACGGCATAAGCCATGAGGATAAGGCAGAACAGGATCATGATCCCGCTGGTGATGCTGCCGAAGCCCAGCAGCGGCCCTGCCGTCAGGTCGGATATTGATTCCACGGCGTTGAACTCCTGCATGACCTCTCCGGCCACATCCCCGATGGAAGTCCCATAGCCGGTGAGCGCCGCGGTGAAGGTCCCCTGCAGAGAAACGCACAGCTCATAAAGCCGGACCGGAACAACGGTGAAGAGGCTGACAGCCATAAAGCCCTTGATGGCATTGAGGGCGGTCTCACGGATATTGCCGCGGCCGCTGGAATACTCCACGCCGGTTTCAAAGCAGGCCACCACCAGCCCTGTGCCGTAGAGTGCCCATGCCAAATAGGAGAAGAACAGCTCGATGCTCTGCACCCAATCCATGGTGAAGAGCTCCGCGCCCATGTTTCCCATTTCCGAAAAGAAGTTGCCGAGGAAACCCACGACTTGACCGTAGAACCAGTCTACGATCTGGCCGAGTATCTTATCGGCAACAAAATCCCAAATGAACATTGATCGGTTTCACCTCCGGGTGAGGCCGCACCAGCTGCTTTGGGATATGGCAAAGGCCGTACAGCTGGTACGGCCTTCAAATCACACTTTTGTTACATTGTCTGCTCCCACGCCCGGTCAGCGGACTGGCTCATATCCTGAAATACCTCCAGATAGTCTGACACCGCGCCGGACAGCACCTCATAGTCCTGCCGGGTGGGGTGATACAAATACCAGCTCACCGTTCCATAGTCATCCCAAATGTGCGGTTCTACACCATTTCGGAAGTTGGGATTTGAGGTCATCTTTGTCCCCAGCAGATCCGAAAAGCGAAGGCGCAGGGTATCCACCTGTCCTTCACTGCGGTTCAGAATTGTCATCTACAGGGCGTTGTACTGATTGGAGACGATCCCAGTGACAAATTGGATCTTTGCCCGGTTCATATCGCTCAGACGCACATAGCAGGCTCTGCCCACATAAGTGGCGTCGGGGTACCGCTCTCCAACGATCTTCCGAAGCTCCTGTTCGTAAAAAGTCATTGCCTATACCTCAAATTCCGATGATCTGCCAGATGTACAGCGGTGCTGTCAGCGTGAACACGAGGCACGCGAACAGGATGGCGGGAGCCGTCCACTCGAACTGGCCACTTTTTCTGAAGTCGAAATAGGCCGTCCCCAGCTTGGCGAAGAAGAATACCGCCAGGATCAGGTCGATTGCGGGAAAGACTACATTGTTCACCACGGTCTTGATCTGACCGGATGCCGTCTGCCATGTGCTTTCCACCGCGCCGGCCACATCGCCGGTACCGGCAGCGAAGGCCGTGGTTCCCATCACGCAGACCAACAGCAGGGACAGCACCAGTGCCGCACAAAGGCGTTTGCGTTTTGTGTTGTTCATAGATTCCTCCGTTTCTATCGTTGTTTTGCGGGAGCAATATGCCACTCCTCCCAGAGATTCCCCCGGATGGTGACGCTGTCCGTCAGGTTCATGGAAAGCATTCCTGCCGGCGTCCAGCAATCCAGAAGCCATGTGTAGGGCGTATAGCTGCCGTCCGGATACCAAATGGGCGTGAAGTGGGTACGGCGGTTGTAGGTGCTGTAGGGATTGGCTTTGAATTGGAAGGTCGTGCTTCGCCCGGAGATTTCTGCCTCCAGCAGCCGCCAATAGTTCTCATAGCCAAACTCCGGGAAATAGGTCACGGCATTCTGCGCTGCCGTCACCGCCGCACTCTGATTTGTGGTGACTTTTGCGGTCACCTTCTCCTGAACGCCATAGCCGCTTTTCAGCGTGGATGCGGTCGCCGTGGGGCTTTTCTCATCCGGCGTGATCTTCATACTGCCGGCCAAGCTTGCAGAGTAACCGTTGTAGTCAAACTCCCACCAGCCATGATCCTCCCACCAGCCGTTATCCACCCAATGGTACCAGCGGTCCCTGTGGGTCTTGCCGTCCGCATCCGTCCAGCGGTCTGTGTGCCAGCATTTCTGCCAGTTTTCTACCCACTCCCAATTCTCCTGCCACCACGGTGACCAGATGCCCCAGGACGCCGAGGTCACCTGCTCCTTTTGAGGAACAGACGCCGGCCTGAAGCCGTTGTTGCGGTCATCTGCCAGGGGATCGGGCGGGTCATTGCCGTCCAGATCCACGATATTGCAGGTGATGGTGCCCTGCGCCGAGCCGCCGCCGTACACGCTGACGGAAATCGTTATGACGCAGGGTTCCGCGGGAGTACGCCAGCGCACCCACGCCAGCTGGCTGTCACCGTCCGGGTAGTAGACATTGCTGACAGTGTAAGTCCTACCCTGAATATTAAAGCGTACCGATACGGGGTTGTCTGGGTCGGACTGTCCACCGCGCACCTCCACGGAGGTGATGACTTCTGTGTTGACGCGGTATTCGTAGTCATATTCGCCGGGTTCGGACGGCGTGGTCACCTCGTTGAAGCGGACGATGCCGATACCAAGAGACGAGATGATGTCGCCGTTGGATGCCTTCTCCGTGCGGCTGCCGGACCATGCAGCGTAGCCGAGATCCGCTTCCTCCAGAAAAATCGCCAGCGGCAGATTCTTATGGGTGAGCGTCCCCAGCTTCTTTCTGAGATCTCCGTTGACGATCTGGTCATACAGCGCCGCTTCCGTGGCGGTCATGGCGAACTGCTGACCGTTATAGCAGAGATAGGCCAGCGGCTCCACCACGATTCTGTAATCTCCACTGATAAGCAAATCAAAGTCGATTCCCACATATCCGGCAATCGCTCGGATGACCTGTTCATCGGTGAAATAGCTGCGAATCGCGGCGATGCTGGCCTTACTGCTGCCGGTGGAGATGATCTTGGGCAGCTTCTGCGTTGGCTGCACGCAGACATAGCCACCCACCGCGGGAGATAAGGTTCTCCCAGCATTATAGGAGAGCTTGGACACTTTTCCGAAATGAGCAATGTTTGCGTTGGGCTTCTGATTGCTCCAATCCATCACACTTCCAATAACTGCTCTGTTGTCAGCATGAACGACAGATAATCTCACTCCGTCCATGCCGGGATTCCAGTAGTTGGTCTTTGTGCCGTCCCCCATGCCGCTGCCGCCGCTGTCCATGTTACCGTCCCCTGTGGCATAGGCGGGAACAGCGGCAGATATCGCTATCACCAATGCCAGAAGCAGGGATATGATCCTTTTCATACGCATTCCTCCAGTCGTGAAGATAAAAAGAGACACGGCCGTTTCTCAGCCGTGTCTCTCTTGGAAGGGCGAGGTCAGCCGCCCATGATACCGATCTTGTTGCCGTTCTCATAGATGTCCTGCCCATCGATGACTGTGTTGGGACCGCTGGGCGTGATGTAGCCGAATCCGGGGACATACACCTGTCCGGCATCATTGGTACTGCCGCCCGCAGGCTCTGTGGGCTGGGGCTTTACCTCAGTCTGCTCCGGCTTGTAGGTGGGCGGCGTTTCCTTGTTGCGGTCCGCTTCCGGCACATCGTCCGCCGCATGGTCCTTCTCCGTCTTGCCGGGATGCTCCGGCGCGTCCGGCTTGGTGGGCGTACCCTGAATGGTCTGCTCTGTTCCGGAGCTGTCAGCATCCCTGCCGGGGTCATGCTGTTTACCATCCGTCTTGCTATCCACCTTTACCTCTGGATCGCTGATGTTCACAACCGGATCTTTCGTGTTGGGTGTATCGTCCGGGATGGCGGGGTCGATGGGCATGGGTACCGCCGCAAGGCGGCTGACGATCCCCACCACCAGTGCCGCACAGAGCAGGACGCCTGCCGCAATGAGGATGATGCGTTTTGTTTTGTCTGTCATAGGTCGAACTCCTCCTTTGTAGGGGTCAGTGATTTTTCTTCTTATCCCGAACATACCACAGCTTTCTTCGGAAGTCTACTGCAAGAAGTGAAAAGAACTAAAACTTCGGGATATACTTGGCCTGCACCTGCAGATTTAGGCTCACGGGCGGAAGCACCCGTCCGGCAAAGCGGGTGGGGACCTCCAGATGGAGGGTGGCGGTTGCGAGATACCCCTCGCTCCGGCCTGAGGCGATGGCGTTGTTGGAGATATGAACGGACAGGTCGGAGAGCGTATACTCCAGCTCGTTTCCGGCGTATTTCATGTAGCCTTCGCCATCTGTGGTAAGGCCGAGGATATAGGACAGGTTGCCGTAGATGTCACCGGCGTCGATGGACTCGAACCACTCGCCGTCCCCCTCCGGAAACCAGCCTGCGGCATAGCCCTCCCGCACAGAGTGGTACACATCGTCATAGTTCTCATTGACCGTGGCAATGACCGCCTGCTGCACCGCGTCCCGCACGCCCTGCACGATGATGTTCACCCGGAAATATTCCGCTATGACCATAAAGAGCATGAGCAGGCAGAGGGTCACAGCGATGACCATGGGATAGCCCTCACCGGAGCGAGAGCGCAAGAGTCGTTTTCTCACTTCCAATACACCTCCGATCTGCCGCTGGCCTGTGCCGTCAGCTCAATGGGGAAGCTGCCAAGCCCACCGAAGCCGATGTCCACATCCATGGTCAGCGTCACCGTCACCTCCTCATTGAGCTGGATGCGGCCGGTACGGGACCAGCGGATGTCCGGGTCGATCTCCAACCGTTCAGACAGCACCTGCGCGCGGGAGGCCGTTTCACTCCCGACTCTGCCGGTGATCTCGGCTTCCCGCACCAGCTCGGCGGCGAAGGTGTCAAGCTGCTGCTTCGCCACATACACCGGAAGCACCTTCACCGCCAATGCGATCACCAGCATGGCGCAGAGGATGAGGACGCAGGTGTCGATATAGCCCTCGCCGGAGCGTTTCTTCCATTTGTTTCTCATCCGAACAGCCCTCCCATCGAGGTGAGGATCTGCATGAGGATGACCACAATGTAGATGAGCATAAAGCAGACCAGCATGACGAAGGAGTACACACGGATCTTGGGCGGGATCTTCGCCGCCTGCGCCTTGAGCCGCTGAAGCTCCAGCTGTTTCATGTCATGGGAGAGCATCTGGAAATAGATTCGCCCGTCATCGCCGCGCAGGACGCCGATGAGCCCGCGCACGATGTCGGAGAGCATGGGCGACGCCAGCCTGCCCTCGAAACGAACCAGTGCCGCTTCGTAAGAGGACGAGCGCATATCCGCCGTCACCACATCCAGCTCACGGGCAAAGTCGGGACCGGCGTGACGCTTGTAGTTTTCCAAGATCGTCAGCACATCGCGGCTTGCGCCCAATTCCTGCTCCACTGTGGCAACAAAGCGGGGCAGCTCTCCCTCGATCTTCTCGCGGCGTTCGGTGACCTTTTCCTCCGCCTTGCGGCTCTCCTTGAAGTAAAGCAATATCGACAGCAGCACCACGATGGGCGAGAGCAGAGGGAAGATCAGCAGACACGGAATGACCGCCAGCAGCGCGGCGGCAGGCTTGAGGATGGTATAGGCCAAGTAGACCTCCGGCGTCATATCCATGCCGGCAGCACTCAGCGTGCGCTCCATGCGATGACGCTTGTACTCGTCCATTCGGATGAAGTGAGAGAGCTTGATGGCCCAGCCAAGGAAGATCGCGTCCAGCGACTTCATCCGCTTTTTCTCGGCTCGCCCTGCGGACAGGAGGGCCTTCTCCGTGGAGAGGCGGGGCAGCTTCAGAATGTCTGCCAGAATGAAGAATAAGCCCGCGGCAACGGCCACGCCGAAAAGGAACAGTAAGATCGTCATGTCCGTCACCTCCGATATTCAATGGGCTGGGTCAGCTTGACCACTCTGGCAAAGGAGAGAAAGATAGCGGCGGCACAGACCGCCAGCACCGCTTTGCCGGGTACGGTGGTCATCAAGGTTGCATACCAGTCTTTGTTGAGAAAGTACAGCAGCGGGATATTCAGCACCGCCAGCGCCGCCATGGAGATGAATTCCTTGCGGGGCGCGAACACGAGATTCTCCAGCTCCCCATTGATGATGCGCATATCCGAGAGCTTTGCCACAATGGGATTGAGGGTGGTTTTCAGGCTGCGGTCATACTGACAGGCGGCAAGGGCCTCGCACCACTCCTGCCACACCTCATTGTCGATGGCGGTTTTCAGCTCCGCCAGTGCTGTATCCATATTGGGGTCGATATGTTTGATCCGCAGGAGGAAGCTGCGGAACACACCATGCACGGGCGGATTCAGGTAGTTGATGTTCTCCTCCACGGCGGTCTGCAGATCCTCGCTGCGGAGGTACGCCGTGGTGATGATGGAGAGCGCCGTTTCCAGCTCGGCGGCGATGTCTTTCTTGTAATGTCCGGCAGTCAGCTTGATGTACCAGAACGGCAGAAACATCATGCCCGCCGCCAGCACCGGCACCAGCAGGAAGTTGTTCATAACGATAGCGATACCAGCACCGATGGCAAAGAGCAGCAGCGACGCCGCGCACAGCGCGGGGAACTTCTGTTCCTTGCCTGTGGCTTGCAGGATCGTCTGTGTTTCCAGGATCTCACGGCGGAAGAAGCCGGGCTTCTTGCGCTGGGTCGTCTCATTGATGTCATCCCGGATGCTTTTGGGACCGGTGGTCAACCGACGAAATACACCCAGCGTAAAGTCCATGGGCGAGATGCGGAAAATGAAAAATGCGCCGGTGATCATACCGACGCAGGCGACCAGTAATAGGGCTGTCAAGTGGCGTTCGCCTCCTTCTTCGGGTTCAAAAGTGCCTGCAGCTCCTCGTTGGGCATACCGTTTTCCAGCAGGCGTTTGCGCAGACTCACGGAGATCTCGTTCACCTGCGCATGGTGTCCCTCAATGATAAATTTGTCATTCTCCATGTGATTCTCCGTGATGACATAGCGGAACAGCGTGTTGTAGCGGCGATCCCCATTGGGCAGGATCTCGCACTCCATGATCTCCATCATGCGGCGCTGCTTGTTCTCCAGCTGCTTGCAGAAGACCACGATGGGGTATGCCTCCGTCACATAGCTGAGAAGCGTTTCGTCGGACATATCCACGGCTCGTTTGCACAGGGACACCATGCGGCGGTAGGTCGCCTCGCAGGAGTTGGAGTGGATGGTGGTCAGCACCGCCACACCCACGCGGGCGGCCTCCTGCGCGGCATTGGCCTCAGCGCCGCGCATCTCACCCACCACCAGGATGTCCGGGTTGAAGCGCAGGCAGATATCCACCAGCGCGATCTGATCGATCCGCTGACGCTCATTTTCACTGTCGCGGGTCAGGGTGTGGACCACCGAGTTGACCACCTTACCGTTTTCCTCCCGCACCAGCTCCAGCTCACGGGAGCCGTTCTCAATGGTGAAGATGCGTTTGCTGTCGGGGATCGTGGTCAGCAGCCAGCCTGCCGCCGTGGTCTTGCCGGAGGAGGTGGCTCCCGCCACGCAGATGGAGATCCCATAGCGCAAAAATACGGAAAGCCAGTCCAGCATTTCCTCTGTGGCTGTGCCGCTGCGGAGCAGATCCTCACGGCTGAGATTGTGGCGGTTGACGATTCGGATGGAGGCGGCGACGCCCACATCCTCATCCACCACGGGGGATTTCATAGCGGCAATACGGGTGTTGCGTGTCAGGTGTCCCGTGACCAGAGGACTGGCATTGTCCAGCACCATACCGGAGGCGTGGAGCATACGACGAATGACGGCGAGTGCGTGTTCCGGCGAATCGAAGTGTTCCGTGAGCTTTTCGCTTCGGCCGTCCGAATACTGCACCTCGATATCCCGCCACGAGTTGATGTTGATCTCCTCAATGCCGTCGGCGTAGATATAGCGGGTCAGAAAGCCGAACTCCGCCATCTCGGAATAGATGGCGTCCACCAGCTCCGTCTGCGTCATGCCTGCTACGGCGATACGCCGGTCCTGCAGGTACTTGGTGATGTAACGCATGAGCTGTTCCTTGGAGTCCTCGCCGCCCCCGGTGATGAGTGCGGCGTAGGCGCCGGAGATGTACTCCTGCACCTCCTGCAGCACGGAATTGAAGTCCCTGCCCTCTGCCGACGGGGTAAAGAACAGGTTGTGTGCCTGCCTAAGCGCGCCAATATCGGTGTTCAGAGTCCGCTGCGGCGTGTCGTCCACCACTACAGGGACGACCTCCGGCTCCGAGGTGACCTGATATTCTGCCGCGTCCCGCCGCTGTGCAGCTGTGGCAAAGACCGAGCCGTTTCGCTTTTCGCCAAGAGCCATATTAAAACACCTCCCCAGGCGCACACATTTTCTGTGGAAAATGCCTGCTCACTTCGTTCGCGGTGCGCCTCCAAAGGGGGACCGGTCCCCCTTTGGGGAACCCCCTGCTCTCCGAGGGGGACGATAAGTTTTCCTTTCTCATTTTCAAAACACCTCTGCAATGATACGCTCTAACTCCTTGCGGAAGGGGCGGCTGTCCTTGAGGGTGAGGTCGGCAAGCAGGTTGCCGGCCAGATACTGCTCCTCCAGCTCCTGGGAATAGGGCAGCACGAAGGCCGTGTCGCCCAGCACCTTGCCGATGTGGTCCGCTGCCTGGTAGGGCTTCACATTGGATGCCACCTTATACTGCTTGTCCATGTCCCACTCGGGCCCGTCCAGCAGAGGGAGCTGACTTGCAAAGTAGTTGACGCTCTTGGGGTCGCAGTTGGCAAGGCGCAGGATACTGTCCGCCTCCATCAGCGCAACGGCGGAGAGGATGTCGTTGGCAATGTAGCTGCCGCAGTCCACGATGACATAGGGCGCGATCTGACGCAGGCCGTCCAGCAGCTCTACCACCTGCTTCTGCGTAAAGGGCGGAGTGCTGTACTCGTTCTGCCGCTCGAGCAGCCCCAATACCGCAAGGCAGCTGTTGCGCTTAAAGGTGACAAGGTTATGCTTGATGAGGTTCTCGCTGATACGGGCGGCTGCCAGGACGCCGGCAAGAGAGCCATTGCTCTCCAGAGCGTCCGCGGGGCAGATGCACGGCAGCATGGGTGCGGCCATGTCACAGAGCAGAAGGATGACATTTTTCTTCCTGGCGGAGAGCATTTTTGCGATTTTCACCGCCGTTATTGTCTTTCCGCTGCCGGGGCTGCCCCAGACCGCCAGCATACCGCCGCTGTCATTCTGCTCCTCCGGCTTCTCTGTGTCGCGCTGAAAGATGCTGGCCTTTCTGAAATTCATCCTGTCACCTCACTCTCCGGTGTGGCTGCGGCGGGATCGGCAGCTTCGCCCTCCTCAATGGGATCTTCCTCCGGCTCTGCGTACAGCTCCTGAATGAGCGCGTCCTGCGCCTCGATGAACTGCCTTGCGCCGTCTGCCGTGCCGCGGTAGACGAGCGCTAAATGGAGCTTGGCGACCTGCTCCAGCTCCGCCAGCACCTTGGCCTGCTCCGGCAGAACGAGGAAGGTCACGGTAGAGGGCAGCTCCTTCTCGTCATCCTTTGCTTCACCGGTATTGGCGTCATAGCCGGTGCTGGCGGTAACAGAGATGATCTCCACATACTGCAGCTCGGCGGGGATGGTGGTTTCGCCATCCTCCGGGTAGTCCGCCACAATGACCGATACGATGTCGCCGCTCTGGAGCTTGCCGGACAGCCCGGTGGCGAAGCTCTTGATGGTGACGGAGATGGCCTGCTTCGTGCCATCCAGATTATAGAGATACGCATTCTCGGCGGCAGGCGCGTCCGAGAGCTTGGCGGCGAGAATATAATCACCAACGGCAAGATCCGCCTTGGCGTATTTGCCCACTACATTGTCTTTCGCGGTCATAAGGCCGGAGGGGAGATTATAGGAGCCGACCTCGGCCGTGGTGACCATGTCCTTGGTGATGAGCTCGCCGGCGTGAATGTCCTTCGTCACACGGACGATCTCCGCCTTCTGGCTGATGCTCTGATTGAACAGCGGCGTGATGCCGAAGCAGATCACCAGCGCCAGCAGAATGCAGATGATGCCGATGACCGTGCGGTTTTTGAAAATACTCATGGAGCAAGTCCTCCTTTGTTTTAGATGATATATGCGGTAAAGAAGCCCACTGCAAGAAATGGCGCGAATGGATAGCTCTCCGGTGGACGCTCTTGCCTGCGGATCTTGTGCAGGGCGGCTATTGCAAGGTAGAAAAGGCAGTACAGCACCAGTGCCAGCACCAGTCCGGCGACTCCGCGCAGAAAGCCCAGCAGAAAGCCGGAGGCGGCGATGAGGAACGCATCTCCCATGCCGCCGCGTCCTCTCCGGCTTGCCAGCCAAAATGGGACGGCCAGCGCCAGGCCGAGAAGCCGGGCGGGGCTGAAGGAAATCAGCCCCGCCCCTGCGATGACGATACCGGAAAGGTCATAGATCTGCCTGCGCCGGAGATCCGTCCATGCCGCGCTCATAAGTCCGATGAGGAACAGCGTCCCCTGCAGGACGGATGCCACGGATCAGCCGCCCAGCGCGCCGGCGTAGTTGAACATATCCTTGATACGCTGGTTCAGGGTGGGCATGACCACATCGCCGAACAAAGCGTAGAGGCCCGCCAGCAGCAGCGCGCCCAGCACCACGGCGATGAGGATCTTGACGGCGGTGTCGATGTAGCCCTCACCGGAGCGGCGGGTGGCGGCAAGGCGGATGGCCTTGGTGCGGATGGAATTGGCGGTGTTCTTGATAAACTTCTTCATATGACATTTTCCTCCAAATTATATGTTTCGTATTGTGGGTGACTTACATGACCTGCTCCGCGGCGGGAGCATTGTCCGGCTGCTGGGCCTGCCGGAGCGACTGCTCGTAGGCGTTCAGCACCGCGTCGTTGAACTGCTGGCGGGCCTCCTTCGTGCAGGGGAAGCAGATGTCGTTATAGTCCCCATGGCCGTCCTTGTACTGCGGCATGGCGACAAAGGGGCCTTTCTCGCCGCGGATGACCTTCACGCCGCGAATGGCGAATACACCGTTGATGTCCACATTGGCGTTGGCGAGGGTGTACTTGCTGTCCTTCACGGGATAGACTCGGACATCGAAGGTCACGGGGGACCGGCTTTCCTGCGCGGGGACGGGGGTGCTTGCTTTGTTCTGGCTCTTGGGCATTTTTCTTTCCTCCTATTTCTGATATTGATATGAAAAAAGCACCCGGCCGGGTGCTCAATTCACGGACACAGCTCCATTTCCTGCCGCGGCGCGAACTCGATCTGCCGGAAGCCGACACGGTCGCAGTAGTAGAACTCGCTGCCGTCGGCGTCGTACAGCTCCAGCACATCCGAGATGCCGATGGGTCTGCCGTCGTAGCCGGGAACCGGGTCGCGGAAGAGTGTGTAGATCTCCTCCGGGTCATTGGTCCCGACCAGACCGTCATAGACTGTTTCGTAGTGCTTACGGTCAGGGTGTCCGAAACGCTCCAGCAGGGCTTCATACGGGATGAAGCGCATATTGATGGGGCTGTCCCGCGTGAGCTGCCACACGCGGCAGCTTTTCAGGGGCGGAGCCTCCGGGTCGAAGCGGCCGCCCCTCTGCCCCAGCAGGAGACGGTCATAGACTCCATCCTCCCAGCGGATGATGAGCGACTGCTTTTGCAGAAAACGCTCCAGCTCCTGCGTTTGGAACATGGTATCCACCACCGCCCCCTTTCCCGCGATGTATCCGGCAGGATTGCTGTAATAGAGGATGCGGTCATGGTTATCAATGAAGATGCGCTGCACTTATTTCACCTCCGATCATTCCAGCTTCATCTCACCTGCGGCCGGTTCCTCCTGCCGTGGTGCGGTCAGCTCCATGAGCTTCTCCCGCGCCCAGTCCGGCAGGTATTTTTCGTCCAGCACGCCGATGAAATCCTCCCGGTTCCATCTGGCTGTTTCTCCGTCCGAGAGGCAGGTGGCAAAGACTGCTCGACCACTGGAATGCGGCTCGCATCCAAAGCCGCTCCGAGCATACCAGAGTTGATCCGCCTGACTCCAGCAGGATTCCTTCAGCGTATCCGGCGACAGCACCAGCACCTTGCCGGTGAAGTCCTGCTCGGCGCGGTCACCGACGCAATGCTCTGCACCGAAGAGATTTAACGCCTGCACCGCCTTGCGGTAAAAACTGACGAAGCCATCCAGCACGGCGGGGTGGCTCCGAACAGTGATCGCGGCGTTGTGACGCTCATCCTGCGGAATGTAGCGCCGCTCAGCCCACTGCTTATTGGCGGGGCTGAAACGCCCGTCCCACTTGAGCTCATGCAGGGTATTGGCAAGTACCCACGCGGTGCGTTTATAACCGTATTCGTCCAGCACGGGTGTGATACAGTCCTTGTCCAGATGCATTCCGTCGAAGTTCCGGCGGATGGTGTCCTCGATGGCTTCCCGGCAAGCGATGTTGGCGCGATGGCTTTCCCTCCAGAGCGAAAGCTCATTTCGTTCTCTGGCCTCCTTCGCCGAGTAGGGATAGAGATAGGTTTCATTCATTTGGATCTCTCGCCTCGTTTCTTCTTTGAATGCCTACGGTATCACTTATCGTAGATGACATCGTCGTCCATCAGCATATCCTCCAGTACGGACAGGCAGCAGCCGGACTTGCGCAGGGCCTCCAGCAGCTCGGCGGGAATATCGGAGAGGTCGTGGTCGTAAAATGTCTCGCACACGGTGATCACACCGGAGCCCTCGTCCACATGGCAGTCCAGCTTGGCGTCGGGCGCGATGTCCGCTTCCGCTCTGGCCCAATCGGGAACGGTGACAGCGGGGCGGATCAGCTCCTCGATGTCCGCGTCACGGAAGGTGCAGTGCCCCTCGGTGCAGCCCTCGCAGCTGCCGCAGAGGTCCGTCAGCTCCCGCATCAGCTGACCGGCGCGGTCCGTCAGGGCGAGGATCGTGCGCACCATCTCCATGGCGGTCATCTCGCTCTTTGATAAAATGACCGCGCCCTTGGCGCCGGCCATTTCCAGCTTCCCCTCATCGTCCAGCCCGCAGACGGTCAGAACGGCGGGCGGGATGGTGACGCTCTTGTTGTCGTTGTATTTTACAAATTTCATGCTGCTTCTCCTTTTATTGTTCAGATTTTTAAGGGATGCTCCGGCTCATGGATCAGCTCGTAGCGGGTGTCGCCATCGCCGCCCAGCAGACTATCCATAGAGAGCTGCCAGCAGGCTTTGCGGGGGTCATAATTGGTGATGACGATCTCCTCATATTCGCTGCCCGCCGTCTGGGACATGCTGTTGGGACGGGAGGTGCGGAAGATATAGCAATCCTGATAGATCTCGCAGATGTAATCCTGGTAGTTGTAGGAGACGATGAAGTATCCTTCACAGGTGACCAGTACATCATGGAGCCGCTGATGATCCTCCGGGGGAAACTCCACCTCGTAGCAGCTCTCCGCCTTGTAGTAGGGCGGGTCACAGTAGATCACGGCGCCTGCCCGGTCGTACTGACGGATGACCTCCTCGAAGTCCTTATTCTCCACGATGACATTCGCCAGCCTGCGGGAGCATTCCCAGATCAGGTGAAAGAAACGGCGGATGTCGCAGGGCTTGCCGCCGAAGGACTTGGCGCCGCCGCTGAAGCTGTAGCGGATGAGCTTGAAGAAGTCCGCCGCGCGGCGGATGCTCCCGCGGGGCGCGCGCTCCAGCATAAGGGCGCGGATGGCCTCGGCGTCGGGCGGCTTGAGGTAGACCTCCGTCAGATCCATCTCCTCCTGCAGGTAGTCGTCCGTGAACTCGCCCTTGGAGAAGAACTTATAGAGGACATTGAAGTCATCCCGCGTGTTCAGCGGCAGGAAGCCAAGCTCCGCCAGCAGTGCCATGGGGCGGTTTTTAACACAGCAGAAGAGATTCGTAAGATTGCCGTTGAAGTCGTTATAGACCTCCATGCAGCCGCGCTGGATGGGACGGCACATGGTCACCGTGCCGCTGCCGCCAAACACATCGATGAAGCGGGTGTAGCGGTCCGGCATAAGCTTATTGATGATCCACAGCAGCTTGCCCTTGCCGCCCACCCAGGGAATAAAGCTGTTCAAGAAGTGTCACCTCCCTCCAGCGGGAGGGAGAGCTGACCGGTGTCCTCATAGTCTGGCAAGGTGCGGGACAGGCCGCGCTCCGCAAATGCGATTTTCTTGATCCTGCTGCGGAGCTGCCGGATGGTGCGCCGCAGCTCCTCCTCGGTGGCGGCATAGTAGTAGCCGCCGTCAAAGCTGCAGATGGGGATGCCGTCGCCCCGCAGGGCGTTGATCTCCCGGCGCAGCTCGGAGCCGCGCATTCGGAAGGCACACTCCAGCTCCCGGCTGGTGACGGCGTTCGCCTCGCCCTTGTGGTAGAGGTCAAGATACTCTGCAAGGGCTTTGTTGATCGGCACAGTTCCTCCTTTCCGGGCCCGTTATCCCGGAGCAGGAGGTCAAATCAGCGCAAAAAAGAAGGGGCCGCTTTTCCCCGTCCGGGAATACGGCCCCTTGGTGTAGTTCTTATCCGCGCAGCTGGCGTGGTTAAGATATGGTCAGCTACTGCATTTCCATGGTAAGATCCTGTTCCTCCGCAGGGTAGCACACATAATCACTGCCGATGAACACGCCGGGGTGCTCGTCCTCATAGCGGCAGCCCAGCGCGCCCAGATCCATGTACTCGTACAGATCCTCTGGGACGGTAGTTTCGGTGGCGAGGTAATATCTGCCCAGCGCGGCGTAGCTGTTGACGCCCTTGAGGATCGTGTAATCACGCAGATGCTCCGGTGACTCCTTGAAAATCTCCGCAGCCTCCGCCTCGCCCTTTTGCAGGACCATGGCGGAGAGGATCGTCTTTTCGTCATCGCGCAGAGCATCCGGTCTGCATCGGAATGCCTCTTGTGCTGCACAAGGCAGCGGCCGGTCGCCTTCATGTTGGATCTGTTCCCCGGTCATTACATCGTCATCTCCTTTTCCTGTTTTTGCTGCATGGGTGAGAGCATTGGTTCATAGTCCTCCCGGTGCAGCAGGCCGTAGGATGTGAGGGCGGCGTTGTCCGCATGGATGACTGTCTCGCCGTAGTTGAAGAGGTTCACATACGGGATCAGCCGAACGGCTTCTTCACGGTCCATGATGAAACAGAGCTGATCCAGCGCCGCCTCCTGCGGTGAGCTGATCCCCGGCGTGAGGATGTAATCCGCCAGATGCTCCGTTAGGAGCAGGGCGGTTTCAATGTCCTGCACCCCGAACTGCTCCAGCAGAGCCTTCAGCTTTGGCCCCTCGGATCTCGGAATGTCCCGCGCGGCCTTGGTGAAGGCGTTAAATTCCTCCAGCTCCATGGGC
>ULZG01074111.1_pt1 | contig 18588 bp, 17 predicted proteins | sample 1962881 | NCBI WGS metagenome assembly ULZG01 (sample SAMEA4835883, study PRJEB28245) | human gut metagenome | biome: gut microbiome; material: fecal sample | place: Denmark | collected 2008 | reverse complement strand
TCATCCATTAGTGACGTGCGCCGCAAGGCACACCAAAAAAAAGACTCAGCCTTAATTAGCCAAGTCTTTCTGATCATTATTCATCACAAAATGCCTGTTCATAAATATTTTGGAAATCTTCCTGATATTTGACATTTCCATATTCTTCTTTTGGTGTAGCATATCCATCTTCGATCATCATGGCATTCAACATAGAATACCGAACCGACATCATTGAATTTATCTTTTTCGGTTTCTCTACCCAGACATATCTTAACTTCTTATGCTTTTTTCCACCAACGTCATTTTTGTCTGACTGCAAGTATACAGTATTCCCGTTTTCTTCAAAATAAGAATGCACGTATTCCTGCGCCCCGTTTTTTGGATCGATCCCAATCAGTTGAACAGTTTCCTCATATCCTTCTTTATCCATCCACACTTTGATCGTATTTCCATTTAATACCTCTGTGACTTTCGCTTCTCTTAGAGCTGCATTAACTGCAAGTTTATTCTGCATGGTATCAAGAAATAAAATAATGGCGGATGCGATCAGGATGATTTTAAACACTCTTTTGATCATATCGTTTTCTCCCTTCGTCTCTTTTTCTTTAAATATGAGAGATGAAGGAATGTCATAACTTATATAAAACGATAAACCTCAGCAAGCAATTTCTGTAATTTGTGCGTTGTAATAATACTTCATAACTTTTCTCCTTTTCTAAAACAACTATTATCATCTTACATTATGAATATGAGAGATTTATTCCATCCAAAGAAAAAAACATTGTACTTTTTCAAATACAAAAAAATCCCGGATCACTTCCGGGACCTTCTTATCCTTTGATGTCATCTTCTTTTTTCTTTACGACAGCCATTCCGATCGCTACGATTGCCAACAACAAGATATTTGTCTTATTCTTTCGGATCATTTTGATCACTCCATCGGAAAATGATCTTCCCTGTGTAGACTGGCTATCAAGACTTATTTTTGTTGTCTCTCCAACAGCTATATCAAAACTTGTATCATCCAATACATAATCTTTTGTCTCTGTTCCGTCAATGCGATAATCACTTGCTGGCAAAGAAATTTTCTGATGATACCCATTGGTTCGTTTCAGATTGACTTCATACTTCTGTTCTGTGTTTGTATCAATGATCTGTATTTTGACTGATCTGGGCAGCAGATCTGTATCAGTTAACTTAATATCCAATTTTCCACCCTCTGCTGCCATGACTGTACTGCACAACATCATTACCATCGCCATCACGGCGATCACAATTCTTTTTAGTTTCATAAACTACCTCCAACTTCTTTTTTTAATAAAAACTTTCTCTAATACAAATATGAGATATTTGATCTTCATTTTTTGCATCATGAGGTTCCTTTTTCTTTTAAAGAAAACGTGCATCACTTTTCTGGTTCATTTTAACTTTTGATCCATCCTGTGATGCAACTCTTTCAGGTCGTTATATTTATTTCTCATTACGACTCATCTTGTTGATTCCTTTCACATTCTTCTTTTTTCAAAGGAGAAGGGGCGGTGTTTATTTTTAAAAAAAAAAGGATGCATTGCATCATGAGATCGGGTATTGATCACTGCTGCCGCATGATGCATCATTATTATGATTCATTTTAATTCTCGGCAGCAGAATCCTTACGGATTCTATTCTTTTTTTTACGCACTCATCATCTTATTGATTCATTATCCTTTTTCTTTCAACAGAAACAAGGGCGGCTTTTTCTTTAAAACAAACAGGGGATTGGAAATGGACTCACCTACTTCTGCTGCCATTTATGACTCACTTTTATGATGCAGATGGAGATGGTGGCAGCAGTCTTTCTTTCAATCCACAAGAATTGCATCACTATTCTGATGCATTTTTATATCAATCTCTTCCTGATGCACTCTTTCTTTAAAAGAAAATGGTATTTCATTATGATTTGCATCATTATTTTGATGCATTTCTTCTATATATTACATCATCTTTCTGATGCATTCTTTTTCTTTCCTTTGAAACAAACAGAGGTGAGTGATCTTTTTGCACCATCTTTGTGATTCATTTTTATTAGATTTTGCATCATTATTATGGTGCATTTCTTCCTATTTTAATGAAAACACGACTCATCTTTCTGATTCATTATATCTCATTTTGCATCACATATCTGATGCATCTTTTTCCTTTAAAGTAAACAGGGGCTGTTATTTCATCATATTATTGATGCAATTTTATTTATGAAGATCAGATCAGGAGATTATTTGTTAGGAAAGCTGTCTTTTTTAATGAAAACTGGGGCAGCAGGGATAATGCTAAGATGGTTATTTGTTTGAGAGAGATTGGTTTTATTAAAAGAATGAGATGGTCTTATTATGAGAAAGCAGAATGATGAAACTGTCTTTTTAAATAAAAACAACTGCCTGTTTTAATGGAAATACTTTTTTAAAAAATGATAAAATTATCTTTCATCTTATCCATCATATTTGTGATAGATTCTTCTTCTTTAAAAGAAAGCGTAACTTATTACGCTTTGTTAAGAAAACGTATACACATTAAATAAAAAATTACAAGAAAGGATGAGAAAAATGGGAACATGTTATTCATTTGTTTCGACAGAAAAGATAAAAGATCTTGGTGCTTTTAGTCGAAAGTTAGAACACAATTTTAGGATTGGCGGACGAGTTCCAAATGCAGATCCTATGAAATCATATTTAAATGAGGAATTGATCAAATTAGAACCAGGAAGCGATTATATAAAAGAATATAACAAAAGAGTTTTAGATTCAGCATATTACCAAACACATAAGATCCGGAAAGATGCTGTGAGAGGAATTGAAGTAATGATGACTTTTAGTTCAAAAGATATTCCCAAAGATTTTGATTTTGAGCAATGGAAAAAAGAAAATGTTGAATGGTTACAATCTTACTTCGGAAAAGACAATGTTGTTTCTGCTGTTTTACATATGGATGAAACGACACCTCATATACATGCTGTTGTAATCCCAATGGTTAATGAACGATTATCAGCTGCACATTTTTTAAATGGCAGAGAACGAATGGCGAATCTACAAAACAGCTATGGTGATCGAATGGAGAAATTAGGATTAACGCGTGGGATGAAAGGCAGCTTGGCAAAGCACACAGATATTAAAGAATTCTATACTGCTGTTAACAAACAAAAAATAAAAGAGTTGCCACAGCCAAAAAAACACGAAAGTACAAAAGATTATTATGAACGAGCTCAAAAAGTTTTTCAGGAATCAAACTATCAACATCTGAATGAGCTACAAAAGAAAGATCGAGAGATCATAGAAAAGAATACCCAGACACTACAAGAAAATCTTGAACTTGCAAATAGTATCAAAAAAACACAGGAATTGATTCGAGAGATTGAGCATCGTTTTGGAGAAGACAAGAATACTGTATTAAAGAAAATTGACACAATGAATCATTTAAATCAAGGTTTAAAAAGTTATCCTGATCAAGATTTTTCAAACAATGTATTTGAAGGAATGCGTGAAATTCTAAGATTTGAAAAAGAAAAGACAAAACGTACCAGAAAAGAACCAGAAAAGAGTCTGGATCAGATTCTTGATGAAGCGAAAAAAGAATTACAAAAATAAAAAAAAGACCCTCAATTTTGAAGGTCTTTTCTTTTTGTTATTTTAGATATTGATCCATATTTCTCCAAGTTACATTTCCAGATTTATTAAAGTATCCCCCTGTTGAAACAGCTACATTTCCTTTTCCTGATGATTCATGAATATAAATCATTTGATTATTTTTGGTGTAACCAATAAAGATTCCAGTATGATTTATCGATCCAAAATGAACCATGATGTCTCCAGGTTTTAAGGTATTAGTCGCTTTTCCTTTTGCTTTCAGTGTTTCTGTGCTCCCATTTCCCAGGTTATTTCCAACTGCAGTCCAATAAACCCAGTCAACAAAGTGTGAACAATCAAGCCCTTTTCTGCTTCTACCTTTTTCATCAGGAGCAGCTTTTGTTCCAAAATGGTTTTTCTCAAGTCCAGGATAACTAGCTGAATCACCAAAATGATAAGGAATTTTTCCAACTGCACTTAATGCTGTTTCTATGATCTTTCTTCGTTTTTCAGAAAGATTCGTTGGTAGCTGATCTAAAATTTTCTTCTGATCCGCAGAACTCATTGTTCCTGATGCATCATAAGAAGAAACTCCTGTGATCTGCTGTTCTAAAGAATCTATATCAATACCATAAGTATCTTTCCAGTTATCATCAAAAAACATTTCTACCATATCCCGGTTATTTTCAATCCAATGTTTCCATTTGATTGTTTCTCCATTTAATTCTTTGGAAATTTTATTATATTCTTTAACCTTGCTATCATTATCTCCTGGATCGATCTGATATAGTTGAACTGCTTCATCCTTATCAATTCCAACGATACATGCATTTACATTAAGATTTACATGCCCTGGGCAATATTTTTTAGAATGCTTTCCATCGCATCCATAATGTCCCGGACACTTAGACTCTGTATAAGTTTCAACAATCTTACATTTTGCTTTGTATGTTGGATCAGCAGTTGCTTTTGCTTTTTCTTCTGCTGATACTTCTACAATTTCTTTCTGATTGATCTTTCCTGAACCATTCTTTATTTCTTCATCTTTTTTAGATTTTGGATATTTACTGATTTCTGCTAATGTTAATTCTGCATCAGTTTCTTTTCCACGCTTATTTTCGGTTCCTTTACATCCAGATGCTTTATACTTATATTTTTGCCATGAATTCTTATCTTGGTTACAATAATATTTTTTGCATCCTTCATCTCCATAAGAATCTTTTTGGACTTTGATTCCATCAAGCAATCCATAGCTTCTTCCATTTGGACCTTTTGCATTTTTGATTTTTTCATCATTGCATTTATAATTTTTTATTTCTTTACAACCTTGACATTGATAAATTTCACTAACTTCTGCTTTTACTTTATGAGAAGCATTCCATAAATCAAGACAATAAGCTTTCAGTAATCGATCATCTCTGTCTCCGCCCTGATCAAAATAAACAGTTCCCATACATAAGATTGCTTTTGCATTTGACATAGGAAGTTCAGATCCAGAGGCTCCACTAACTCCTGAACCATTAATAATATCAATTTCTCCATCAAATAGAAGCCATTTTTTCTCAGAGCCATCTGTGATATGGACACCTGTATATGTCTTTCCTTTGATTTTAATAGTTTCAGGTTTAGAAGCTTTTGACGTTACACGATAAACAGATACATTTTTTGCTGTTACTTTTGATTCTAAATCATGCGCACAGGAATTGGAATTTGAAACATAGATATCAAAATTCCCTTCTGTACCACATAGATCCTGTAAAATATAGTAATGTCCATTAATAAAATATACGGACCCATAACCACCACCAGTTGCTGCCTGATCGGCTTTTGTTACTGCCAGTGTCACTCCAGGGGTTGCAGCGACACCTGTTGATGTTGCACGACTACCTTTTGGATCATTACATCCAGCACAATATCCTGTTGTATTATATTTTCCTACAAGTTTTTTTGGGATGCCATCTTTTTCTGTTCCTTTACTTGCATACACAATCTTATCGCCTTTATAGGTATTCTCGGAATCTTTCGATGTATTATTGTTTTTGTTTGCTGCTTTTTTAATAGAAACTGACGAACTTTGTGCTTTAACAATTGAACTATTTTTTAATTTTGAAGACGCATCATTTCCTTCAATAATAGGATTTGGCGTTTTTCCTGTGATATCTGTATACGCATCTCCATTATAAAAATTGATACTTACTCCAGGAATCTCTTCTCCTTTTACTCCAAATTCTGTAATTTCAATCTTCTTTCCAGTTTTCGGATCGGTTCCACCATAAATTTTTTTACCTTTGATTTCTGCCGGTTTTTTCCCTCCTAGTCCATAGACATCATCATCCAACCATTTCTCATCTTTGTTCGTTAGTGCGGTCAATATCTCTCCACCTGCGGATTTCATAACATCTTTTTCAGAGACATCTGCACCTTTACTTGTTTCAAATAATGACTGTACTGTTGTTGTAATTGCTGCAGATGCAGCCATAACAAGCTGTAAAACAAGAACAAGCAGTAATACGCCTCCGACAAATATGAGAACTCTTTTGATGATCATGCCGATCATTTCATTGATCTTATCAAAAACATTAAAAATACGATCAAAAACGCCATTGATTTTTCCAGTAACTTTACCGACCAATGTTTCAGAATAATTTTTCTTAAATACTTTTTCAAAGGCCTTTCCTGCTGCTCTCTTAGGGGCCTGTTTTATGTTATTGATCTTTTCAAAACGTTTCAGTTTTTTTTGTGCTCGAAGATTTTGCCGTTCTAATTTTCTTTTATTTTTGGCTTTCAGCTTTTTGCGTGATGCAATCTGCTTTTGTGCGATCTTTCTTTTCGTAGATTCGGATGCAAATTTTCCAGTGACTTTCAAAGTCTGTTTACTAGTATATCTTGATGCACGTAAAGCTTGTCTACCAACAAATCGTGAAGAACGTTGGACAATATATACAGCATTTTTTGCACCGCGGAATGATTTTGCAAAGAGAACCGCAGCATCATATGCGTCAATTCCATGCAGTAATTCCTGTCGTAAATTCTTACGAGCTATCTTGCGGCCTCTCTTCATCTTGATTCTACGAGATTCTTTGCTTAAGATCTTTCGAAAATACCCAGTTGCTTGCACAAGATCTTTATCACTATTTTTCAGAATACTGATAAAGGCACTTAACTGAGCATCGCTTAGTTTATCAATATCAATTCGATATTTTGATAAAATTGTCTGTCTGCTTCCATTCATCATTACCCTGATGTTCTGAGCGTTCAATCCCTTATTTAAGGATTCTGCCATAGTTTTACTTAAGATGTGTTGATCCTGCATGATCTGTGAAAGTTTTTGCCTAGTAAATCCAGCTTGCTGCATATTTCTGATTTCAAATGCCTGAGCTCTTTTCGCACTATATCCAAAAAATGCTCCACCTGTAAGAGCCCCTCCATAAACTTTCATTTTACGATATGCTTGATAAGCATCTGTCTGTTCAATTTGCGTTCCATGGATGACCGTACTTCCAAGATCTGCACGGATTCTTGAGTTGTGACGGGCTCCACCATAAATTTTCGTATATTCGACTTGGTTATTTTGTTTATTTTGTCCATTACTTAATGGGCTTGGACCATTTGGCCTTAAAACATTCGGATTACGTGATTCTTGTTGAATCTGTTTCATCCTTTCATTGTCAATACGTGGTATTGATGGATTCACCCTGCCTCTATCAAGCGGTTTGTTAGCCATCCTTTCATTGTCAATACGTAGTATTGATGGATTTACTCTGCCTCTATCAGGCGGCTTGTTAGACGTCCCTTCTAGAGAATTACTGGAATGAGAAATATTCGATGAATTTTTAGGACTTTGATAATGCTTGCTTGATCCATTGAATTTTGATTCGAAGTCACTGACCATTCCTGGCTTATATGCCTTCTGATCAGCATCATATTGCTTTTGTTTTTCTTTTTCATAGTTTTCTTTTCGACTATAATCAATACCAGAAATACGATGTCCTTCTGATTGATAGTTTTGAGTAGCAGAATGTTGATTCTTTTCTATAAAACTCTGATAAGAGTTTCCATTCTGCATTGATCCAGAATAATTCAGCTGCGATTGATTTTGTTGATAAATCTGATCATGTAATTTTTGAAATATTTGCGACTTCTGATCATAATCCGGCTGATGAGAAATATCTGTAGAAATATTTGTTTGTCGCCTGTGATATCCTTCAAAAGTTTGATTTGAATACGTATATTCAGGATAACTTGAATCGACAGATTTTGATTCATGACTATATGAACCATAATTTTTCTCAATCGAGCTTTCAAAATCATTTCCATCCTTATAGATCCTTGTTCCTTTATTGGGATCAAGTGATTCTTCCATTGCTGTTTGAGTAATATGCTGCCGATGTTTTTTCAGATGATTTTTTGTGTTTTTGTTCTTTTTCTGATTGGCAGAATCTTTGATATCTTCTTGATCAGGATCCATGCTTAATCCCAAAACATCATAAATCGTTTGCAGATCATCTTCTGTAACATCATCATTTGTAACAACTTTTTGTGTGTCACCATATTGACGAGTCTCATACTCTTCATAGACTTCTCTGTCACGATCAAGTTCTATATAATCAGAATCAAAATTATCATTGTCGATTTCTTCTTCTTGTTGAAAAGCGTCCAGTTCTGGATTCTCTTTTGCCCACTCTTCCATGTCTCTCGCTTCTCTAAGCCATTCATCTTTTTTTGCTTTTGTAAATTCAGCTTCATTTTCAAAGAAATAAGATTTATTATCTTCCTCACTGTATGGGCTTATATAAGCATTTTTGATCAGCAGCTCATATTCTTCATCTGATAAGCCTGATATTTCCTGGAATTTCTTCCGTCCGATTAATTCCAAAATGATCACTCCTTTCTTCTATTTTTCTAAGGATTAAAAAAAAATCCTCATATTAAATATGAAAGAAATGAGAAAAAATATTGAATCCATGACTACTATATTTTTTTAAAATGAATCAAAAAGATGAATCATTCTATTGACATATTTTGTAATCATGATATAATATAAACAAGACGGAATGTCTTTATTGTAAAGAGGAAAAGAAGATGGGAGCGTGACGACGCTCCTTTTTTATATGTGAAAATTATTTTCCAGAAAATCTCTCATATTTATAATAACAAGATAAATATAGGAGAAAGGAGAAACTTATGGATAGACCAATCGCAGGAGCTGTAAACGGAACAGTGATCCAGAGTGCACAGTGTTTATATGGAAAAGTAATCCGTGCTTATGATCCACGTTTTTACGGTAGAAAAGACAATAAAAAGAAAAGATGAGATTTTTCATAACCTCATCTTTTTTTTTGACTATCTAAATTTTTTAATAAATCTTATAACAAATGTTAAGATACCAATTGCTAAAATAAATCCTATCGCAAAAGTAATCCAAAAATTACGCTCTGATGTTTTGTCTGTTTTATTAACAACACTACTTTTCTTATGATTCTGTTGTTTCTTTTCTTTTTTTACATCTTGCTGAACTTGATAAATCTTTTCACGATCTTCCTTGCTTTCAGAATCATCTTTCAATGCTCCAAAAACGACATCGACAACTTTAGCAGCAGAGCGATCTGTGATTGAAAATTTTATATTTTCTGGAGAAAAGTTTCCTGTCCAATCATTGTCTGCTCCACCTTCTTCAATTTCATAATCGCCAATCGGAAGTTTTCCTTTTGCAACATATTTGTTTCTTTTAGAAAAATTAAATGAAAAACGTTCTGATGTTTTTTGATTTACTGCGGTGATATAAAAGAATTGTTTATCTGTCTCTCCTTTTACTTGCCCCTTAAATATAACATCAGCATATTCATTTTCATCGTGCCTCAATTCATCAACGTCTCCTCCAGTCATCCCAACTTTTTTATTAGCTGATACACTTACGGGAGATAATGTAAAACACATACAAAACATAATCATTATAAGTTTTTTTATCAATTGCTTCAATTACTTACCTACCTTTCTGAAATGTCTGTGAATGATCTTAGACTCTTCTTCTGACAATTTTTGCCCATTTCGGAACACAAATCCATCAATCGAGAATTGATCCTTTTCTGGAATTTCAATGTGTGATTCTAAATACACATCAACGATCCTCTTTAAGATATAATTGATCCTTTCATAATCCTTTTCATATACAATGATTGGAATACTATCGAAATCGACTCCTGAAAAATGATGCTCATAATCGATACTGTAAATAATATTTTCTATCTCTGCACATTGCTGCCAGTAGCTCCATTGTGATTTTGGTAACTGACATACATAAATTGGCGCTGTTTCAAACATTGTAGAGCTATTTTCAAACACAGCTCCATCACAATAGATCCGATTATAAACTTCATCATATTTCATCTTCATAACACTTGGAATAGAAATTCTCCAAATATCCTCATTTTGTTCATTCAATTCCCATGGATTGTTTTTTTGTTTTTTAAACATATCCTGTTTATAATCATGAAAGATCTTGTCTGCAGAATACACAAATCGTACTGGATTTACTGAAAACCATCGCTCAATCTTTTGGTAATCACTATCCTTCACATAAATGTGCTCTACATCATCAAATCTTTCATGAATATATTTCGAAGATACATGGGCTAAATTCTCATGAAATAAGAATTTTATACGGTTTTTTAATTTTCCATTTGTCATATCATACTGAACTGTTTGTTTATAATTCTTCCATTTTGATGTAACTTTTTCCTGTGTCTTTTTAATAAAGGTTACCAATAATGCTTGAAATTTAATTTTATCATCTGGAAACCAATTATTAATGTATTTCTCATATACATCTAAAATATCATTTGCATTTTCCGGATCAATACGTTCTGGAATCCTTGTGTCATCATACCATTTGTAAGCATGTTTAATTCCCTCCAGCCTTCTTGCTGTTTGTGCGATGTTGAGAAAGTCTTTTAAGTAATTATCCTCACTGACTTGGAAGATTGTCTGATATGGATAAACATATCCTGGATAAAAAGCTTGATCACACAGAATTTTAGGAATTAATTTTGGATTAGGGACAAAATATTTTTCTTTGTATCGATCAGATACTCCAAGACATACATATCCCTCCCCTTGCTCTCCGATCACAAATTTGGCGCAGATATCGTAGTTTTTCTGTAATGCTGCAATTTCTTTTGCAATATATTTTAAATCAGATTCATAAAACATATTTTTTTTCTCCTTTCGTCTGTTTGTTATATAGTAAATATGACGATTCGAAACACTGCATAAATGGAAAAGAGAAAGGCTTATCTGCCTCTCTCCCTTTGTTTCTTTTTACGAAGTTCTGCACGTTTTTCTTCACGTTCTTTTTCATACTCTTTTTCTTCCCAGTATTTCTGTTCAAAGTATGCTTTTGCTTCTTCTTCTTTTTTGATCTGCTGATTGATCGCGGAAAGATCGATCTGATCTGTTTCGTTGATCGTGAAAGATTTGTTTTCAAACAGCAATTCGATATATGCCCCTGTATCATCCTTATAAGTACGGAACATTAAAAGATTTACACATGTCATATAATAGCGCCCTTCATAATATGTAGGGACGATTGTAATGATCAGTGCTGGAAAATCTTTTCTTTCTTCATTCGCTGCATAATCATCCATATCAGCTTCGTATTTTGACAAAAAATAAGACAACCTGCGATAATCAGCATTTTTCTCATCAATGAACTTTAACTGGATGTATGAATGACCAAGATTTGTTTTATAACGGATCTCTGGTCCAAAGATTGTCATTTCCGTCACACGTTCTGCATGATCTTCCATCCAATGCTCATAATTTACATTGACTGCACTCGCAGCCTTTTTGCGATTTTCTGAGAACTGCATATGATCTAGAAATTCTTCAATTGTAATTGTATCGTTCAAAAGATTTTCTCCTTTCTATCTCATTAAGAAGTCAGAGATACCTCTCCTACTTTCGTTGTCATTGCCTTATACAGTTTTGTATTCGTTGGGAATTTATTTGTAAATGGTACGATTGTTTTTCCAGTATACAAAATACCCTGTCCTGAATCAGCATTTGTGATATATTCACATTGTGCGTCAGAAATATTGTACATTGCTGCTAATTCATTACGATCCAGTGGTGCTTGATTTAACATTAAAACAAAGTCACAGTTATTTAAGATCGTTCTTGCTTCTGCAGATTTTAATAAATCCTCCACGTTCTGAGTCATTCCAGTTGGAATTCCACCCCACTTACGAGCTCTCTTATAGATAGATTGTAAGAATTTTGCAGACGTATCTGTTTGAGTCAAGATATGCATTTCATCTACATAGAACCATGTACGTTTTCCTTTTGCTTTGTTCTGAATAACACGATTCCAGACATCATTTAAACATACCTGCAATCCCATATTTTTCATGCTTGATCCGATATCTTTGATATCGTAAACAATGAATCTGTTTTCAAGGTTAACATTGGTACGCTTTGCAAAGATATCCTGAGAACCGATCGCATATAATTCCAGAGATGTTGCTAAAGACTGAGCTTCTGGATCCGGCTGTTTCATCAGCTCTTCATACAAATCTTCTAAAACAGGGGATGCTTTTCGATCACATGTTCCACCCTGATATGTCTGCATATGCTCTACATAATCTTTATAGATGTTCTTCGTACAACGGTCAATAATACTTACTTCGTTAGGTGATAATCCAAATCTTGCACGACTGATCGTTTCAAACAGAGATGAAATGAAGTCTGACTTTAAGGTAACCGGATCATCTCCTTCATCTGCATAGTTCATATCCATATCTAATGGGTTAATATGAACTTTTGAACCGGAAGAAATCTTGATCACTTCTCCACCAAACAGTTTTGCTAATGGACTATACTCTCCTTCAGGATCAATGATCAGGATCTCATCATCCGTATTCAGGAAAACATTTGTGATCTCCTGTTTTGCTGCAAATGATTTACCTGCACCTGGTGTACCTAAGATAACGCCATTGGCATTCTTGCTCTTTAAACGATTATAAAGGATCAGATTATTCGTAACTGTATTGATACCATAGTATAATCCACCCGGTTGAACCATTTCCTCTGTGACGAAAGGAATAAAGATTGATGCACATTCTGTTGTTAACAGTCGGTCTGTAAATACTTTATTATTGCATAATGGAAGGACTGTCGAAAATGCTGATTCCTGTGCGTAGCTAAAATTACTGATCGGACATAAATGTTTAGAAACAATTGTCTTTAATGTTTCCTCATATTTATCCATTTCTTCCTCATTATCCGCAAGCAACATGATCACGATCGTAACACTAAACATTTTCTGGTTTCGACTTGTCATATCCTGAATCAGTTTTTCTGTATCATCCTTTGCTTTCTTTAAGCTTGGAGAGATCAGATCCTGAGAATACCCACTTCGATTTGCTTTCTTCTGAGATTCCACAATATTTGCGTTGATATTTGTCATCTGATTACGAACCATTTTCATGCTCTTATCCTGACGTAGTGGCTGATAAATAATAGAAGTCACTGCATTACATGGAATATCACAGACATCAGCAAGCATATCTGTTGTTAAGAATGTAGGAAGATTCTTAATGTAATACAATTTTCCCATTCGATCCCCTAAATCTACATGATCCTTATGAAATTTCATGTAAGATGGACATATCAGATCTTTCGTTGTTAATTTCTGTTTCTTCATCCATTTATAATTAATGGATTCTGCTTCAGATTTTCCAAGGTTTGCTTTTTGATAAAACGGAATTTCTTTGCTTTTATCATTGATGATCTCATAAAGGATCGCTAATCGTTCCATCAAAGATAAAGCTTTTGTGTCTTTCCTTCCAGTAATCTTTTTAATTCCTGATTTGATCTCTGCATCCATACGATTAAATACAGAAACAGCTGCATCAATATCATCTGCTTCAATGGAAACTGTCAGATATTTATCTCTTCGGAGATTATTTCTTCCTTCTGTGATCTTCTCAAGAAGCATATCGTTATATTCTTCTCGATATTCATCCAGCACTTCCCCTTTTAAGTTCATAAGAATCTTTTCTTTAAACTCTTCCATATCAATATCTCTGTTAAAGATCGTGATCTGTAAAGAAGCATTATTGTTGAAAGAATTCAGGAAATCTCCAAATGCGATAAAGATCTGATTCTGATCTTCCTGACTTGCAATTTTAAAATTAATATCCTCTAATGCATATGATTTTGAAAATACTCCGTCTTCAATCTCAAAGATTCCATTCTGATAAGCATAGATATAAGGAATTGTCTGTTGCACAGTTTTTGGTATTTTTGTTTTCTTTTTCTTAGTTTTTTTGTTCTGTGCTTGTTTACTGTTTTTTGCCTGTTTCTTTGGCTCTTTTTTCTTTTCTTTTTTATTAAACATAGTAAAAACCTCCTCATATCAAATATGAATTTTTTAAGAAAAAAAATGGATGGTATGAATTTGGAGGTTCTACATAACAAAAAAAGACAGATAAGGTATTTCTCATCTGTCTTTAAAGCATTTATTTATATGCTTTTATTTTTGATTTCTTTCTTTTCTTCTTCTTTTTCTTTTTTCGTTCTTCCATCAGCTGCTTATTGTATGAGTTTTCTAGCTCATATTTCCGAACCGTAGGTGATAATACCAGTGAAATAAAAGATGCTCTTAGAAAATCTTCCATTTTCATTCCATGTGGTTCGAATATACCACTCATTAAAATAAATGGGATTGCTAAAATCATACATGCAATCATTGTTGTATCAGATGTCATAAATGGCTGTAATAAATTATATGCTCCAATAACTGTTCCACCACCTAAGACTAGGCAAATAACTTGTCTTGTCGTGAATGGTCCAATTAATTTCGTCTTATAATCTCGAATATCCTGATTAATTTCTACTTCAATCATAAATTTTTTCTCCCTTCTATGCTCCGACCAGATCACTAGCAAATTGCTGACTTCGTACTACCAACATACAAGTGCTTAATCCAACAACAACTGCTTTAAACATTGTAACCGTGTCTTTTCCAATAATCAAACCTTGAATGATCCCTGATACTTGTATAACTATCATGATAACAGCAGCCTGTAAACAAACACCTAAGAATTTTCTTAAATAACGAAATCCTCCAGAATGTGTTCCATCTTGGAAAATATCTGCCATAGAAATCGGTGCTGTTACAGCTCTTACGCCCAATTCGATCATCCTTCCCCAGCAGATTACGATGCATATCATTTTTGAAATCCAAGCAAATACCCATGGTAAAAACCACTGTATGATCATTCCTAAATTTCCAATCGTATTTGTTTCTTGAATCTCTTTAGCATATTGATCTAAAACTTTTGATTTAGAAGTCAGACCTTTTGGATCAGAGGTAATCGCCCCTGCAAGATTGCTTCCAACATTGATACATCCAGTCAAAATATCCCATCCATTTTCAATCAAGAACTTTGCAATTACGACTTTTAGCATTAATTTAAAGAAATGTTCTACAGAGAAGTTATCTTTTGTCGTTTTGTCGATCAATTCAATCAAGAAAAATAAAACGATCAATGCTTCTCCTACAGGAGAAACAATATCTGTATATACCGGTTTCATGCTTTTCATCATGTCTGTTGTTGTATTTCCTGTAATTACTTCCTTCATGTCTTTTCCTAAAGTTACATTTAATGTATCACAGACCATGTCATAACAAACTTTTTCTAATGGCTTATCGATTTCCGTAGGATATTTTCTTCCTTCATCACTGACTTTTGTTTTATCATCTTTTTTTGCTGCAGTTGTAGCTGAAGACGATGAATTTGTTCCTGTAGAATTTCCACCAGTATTTGATCCAGGTGCTGCAGTCGTTGGCTGTTTTACCGCAGTCGTTGTTAGGTTTGATCCCGGACTATCTGGTGTCACTCCTGTTCCTTTTAAGCTTGTATTATTTCCAGATGCTTCTGTTGAAAAGGAATTTTTCTTTGTTGCTGCCTGAACATTACTGAATGGTTGAGTAATCAAAGAAAAAAGGAAGAAGAAAGAGAAAAGAAAAAGAAATTTCTTTATTTGCTTTCGTTTCACTTTTCTTACTTCCTTTCTAGCTCATAAGCCCTTTTAATCCATATAAAAAAAGTCCAACACAGATTTGCATAATACGTTTCCCGATTGCATCAGAATTTTCAGATCGCATATCTAAGATAAACATTCCTACTGCATAAATCGTGATTAAAAAACCCGCCGCTTGAATTGGTTTATAAAGGCTATTCACAAGTTTGTTTACCTGATTTACAGCAGCTTGTGTTTCTCCTTTTGCAAACACGTTTGAAAGGATAGAGCAAGATCCAAGAAGAAATGAAGAAAAACATTCTTTTTTATATTTCTTAATTTCTTTCATAGATATCTCCTTTATTTAAATGACGGAGCATCTATTCCTAATTGTTTAGTGAGGGATGCAAAACCATATAATGCTACACCTGCAACAATACTCATAATTGCTCTGGATTTGCTATCAGAATCTTCATTTTTAAAAGCTAAAACAAGCTGTCCAGCTCCCCATAAAACTAAAACAAATCCAATAGATTTGAATAAGGTTTCGACGATGTCTTTTATATTTTTCATAACAGTATTCAAATCATCTGCATAACATACATTTCCAATCATTGTCCCAAAAACAACTCCTGTTGAGCAAAGAACTGGATACATTTTCTCCATTACCTGCTCTTTCATTGTGTCTAATGATAATCGTTTCTTTTCCATTAACATGTTTCTCCTTTCTCAAAAATTTTCTATATGTTGTTATGGATCTCAAAAAAGCTTTTCTAAGTCTTTTAAAACTTATCAGTAAAACTTCTTTTCAACCCTCACTTTAAATATGAGATTTTTGAGAAAAAATATTGGCGACTTCTCTGGGCAAAAAAAATAAGCAGTGTAATTGCTGCCTATTCCTATTTTGTATTATTCTTTGTATTTGTAATCGATGATATTTTTAACCAATCGGATACAAACCAAACATTGATCTTCTTTTAATTTATATGCCATATCCATTACTTCTTTTATTAAATTTGGATATTTCTTTTCTCTTTTGCGAAAAAGCTGAAAGCAACTTTTTAATACTATTTTCATGTCTTCTTTCTGATTATCAATTATTGTTTTTGTTTCTTTTCCACTTAGGAATACTGTTAGATCACAAAACGCCATACTTGCCGTAAATCCAGAAATTCCTACTTCCATATTATTTTCTTTGTATTTTGCAATATCATTGATTGTAAAGATACATTGCATATCACTTAGATGCATGACAGAAAACATGAGTTCCAATTTTGGGATCATCCCGATCTTTTCAATCTGAGGGATGATAAAGTTTATTTCCGTATGTGTTCTTCCGCACTTTTTCATATCACAGTCAAATTCTTCCAGAAGATCAAAAATATCAGAAATCAGTTCTCCAATTTGATTATTTTTTGCAGAGTCGTTACTTGGAAAAATAAATAATGCACTAGGAGCATTCCCGATCATTCGATACTGTTTTCGATCTTCATTAGTTAACTCAATATCGTCTTTCTTTAAATCTCGAACTAAGATATTATAGTCTGCTTGTTCTAATACAGCTTTCTTTTGTCCATATATTCTTCCGAATGGATCAAGTATCACATAGCTATTAAATCCAATTTGAATATTAGGAAGAATAATAGAATCTTCTTGTTCTTTCAGACTTCCACCAAATACACAGACATGATTCGCACGAAGTGTTTTGTTCCAATCCTTTGAAAATTTAACATTTTTACTAAGTACTGTGTTTCTATCATTGCTCCTTACATATTGCCATTGCGTAGGGTTAACATATTTTTTGTTATATTTCTTCCAAAAACGTTTCTCTTTTTGTTTATCAATTTTGTGTTTAATCTTATTTAGCATTTTTATTTTATACTCCTTTCTCTCCCGTTTTTTATATTGTTCATTCTATTTTTTTTATCATCTTCTAAATCAATGAACATAACAATAATGCTAAGAATTAATGTTAAAAAGAATATAAATACTGTATATAGACAATATAAAAAATATGGGATTATTATTAGTTTCAAGATTGTAAGAATCATATTCATTTCAAACCCTCCTATGCCTTGTTTGAATATCTTACCATTCATTATAAATATGAGATTTTTGACAAAAAAAATAGGCAGACATTTCTGTCCACCCATTCTTATGTAATAGGAATTGCACTTTACAGAACATCGTCAATCATGAAATCCTGTTTGCACACAATGACTGCACATTTTCCTACTGGAAGTGTTTTTAACAAAAACAGTCTTTCGTAACAATCTGTTTTTCTTTCATATCACAATGAAGCAAGAGTTCGTATTCTGCTGTCTCTCTCTGAATATCTTTCCTCAGTACTTTTCCTCCAAAGAAAACATACTGATCAAAGAAATCATGTGTTAACTGCAAAGAAATGCTGCTACCATCGAACAATGAAAAAGCGTCCTCTACAAAATCTGTCGTGCAAATGCAGTCGATACCATATTTATGTAAGATGTAATAGGCTGACTGATGTGCTGCAAAGAAATTGAGTTTGTATTTTTTTATCAGTTCCATAGGAAGAATGACATTAATCCTATGTTTCTTTTGCTTATTTTCTTCACGGCAGCTCATTGATAACTGCAAAATCTCGGGCATGAACTGATCTGCATTTTCATTTTCTTTCATTCCCTCAGGACATTCTTTGATTTGATATCCTCTTTGCACGAGCATATCTTTTGTTTCATTTAAGATCTGATGATTCTCATCTAGCACAGTCAATTGCCCCTCCCCATAAAGGGACGAGGCTTGTGACTCACCCACAAAGTCCTAACGTCATATCTTAAGATATGCTCCTTTGCTGTATCAGATCTGATATACACACGGTACAGTGTGCCTGTGGTCACATCGCCGGACGATTGACAACGCCCGTTTCTTTGTCACGGCAGAAACCTGTCCACCGGGAGATCTTATGGATGTTCTTCTATTTTAAAACTAGGATACCTGTCACCAGATA
>ULZG01039177.1_pt1 | contig 18588 bp, 27 predicted proteins | sample 1962881 | NCBI WGS metagenome assembly ULZG01 (sample SAMEA4835883, study PRJEB28245) | human gut metagenome | biome: gut microbiome; material: fecal sample | place: Denmark | collected 2008 | reverse complement strand
ATCTCGGCGGTAAGCGCGCTCATGCGCTCTGCGTCCTGCTCGGTCGGCTCGGTGTCGGTGCCGTCATCGGCCCTGTACTTATCGACAAGACCCTGAAGCTCGTTAAGCAGGTCATCCATAGTCATTTCGTCCATTGTTCTAAACCTTTCTGCTCTTGGCGATTGCCAGTGTCGCCCTCGCAACGGCAAGGGCACTCTTACGGCGCGCAAGCTCCTTGCGCGACTGCTCAATCGCTCCGTTGAGCAGGTTTCTTGCTGATATCTCGGTGTTCGGGTCAGCCGGAAGGCTGACGGCGGACACGTCGAAAACCTTTTTGACGCGCGTAATGGTCGTGGTGTGCGTCTCGCGGTCGTATTCGTCTGCCGCTACCGTGAAAGCCCATGACATGCGCGTGATAAGACCGGCCTTTATCTCTTCGAAGAGATCGCGCGCGCCCTGAGAGCGCGACAGGTCGGCGGCGATGAAAAGCCCGTGCTCGTCCGGCTCCACAATGAGCGTCCCGTTGCTCATGCGAGCGTACACCCTGCCCGCATGGTCGAACTGAAGGATAACGTCGCTCATGTCCGCTTCGCGGAAGGCATCGGGGCTGATAACCTCGATGTACTTTGTTCCGTCGAAATCCTCGAACACAACGTATGGGTCGTTGAATGTCGAAGCGTAGCCCTCAACGTAGTATTCCGTGTCAAAGCGCTTCTTGGTTGCGCCGTCAGCCGCCCGCACGTTGAGCAGCACGGCAAGGGAACGATATTGCCGCTCACTCGGTTTCGCTGGCATCGTCTACCTCCTTCTTGTCGCCGTAGCCGCTGCTCGCGTCGATTGCGGCTATGTTCGCGTTCGTCTCTGCGGCTTGCGCCGCCTGTTCCGCCGTATGCTCGCTGATAAGTTCTAGGTCGATGTACTCGCCGCGTATCACGTGGCGCTCTCCGCCCTCGTAGTGCGGGGATTGGAAAACATCGGCTACCTGATTGCCGTTCCAGATGCCACGGTCGAAAAGCGCGACGGAAACGTTAAGCTTCGTCGTGTTGCTTGCGAACTCTAGGCGGTTCGCGCTGAACATGATTGAATTTTCGTGCGCTATCTCATTCGCCGTGTACGTCATGGACGTGATAACGAAGCCGAGCTGAACAGCGAACGGCTCGATGCGTCCTTCGTAGTAGCTGTTGAAGGTGTCTTCGTCCGCGCAGTTCGTGACGATTTCCTCGTTGGAGCCAAAGAAGCGGTAAGCGCTCTTCTCGATTCGCTCCATCTGCGCCGCATCGACCGTGTAGCTGGTCGGTGTGATCTGCTCAACGTCAGAAAACAGCTTGTCGTAGACCGCGATTCCGCCTGCATTGTCTGCGGAAAGCTGAGCGTTGAACGCCTTTCGCGCCCGCTCTTGGTCGCCTTCATTGCGGTTCTGGCTCAGCTTGCCGATGAAGCGAATTGCTGCGCCCTGATTGATAGCCGACTGCTCGGCTTCGTTCTGAGCGTGCATAAGCTCTAGCGTCGGCTGAAGAACGTTCGTGCCGTCGCCGAACAAATCGCTTTGGTACTGGTGGCGCGTCATCACTCCAACGCGCGACCACTCGACAAGCACGCTGTCGCCTGTCGGGAACGTGAGCTTTAGCCAAAGCTCGCCGTCAACGTCGTAAGCTTCGCACTGGCTCGGCAGCACGGGATAGTACCCGGTGATCGTAATACCGTCGCCAGCGTCGATAGGAACGATAAGCGCCGTGTCGTTGACCTGAAGAATCGTCCAAATGCGCTTGATGAACTGCGGCGTAGTCATCCAAGGGTTAGGCTGCTGCCTAAGTGCGCGCGCGGCGACAGGCTGAGCAGAGCCGGAAACCTCCGGTTTCAGCTTGCTTGCATGGTCTGCGCCGCTCTCGATGATGCTTCGCGTCAGCTCTGCTTCGTAAAGCCCGCCCTGCCACGTCGTGAACGACGGGGCATAGGCCGTGAACGTAGAGAAATAGCCGTTTACCGCTTGCATCTGCGGACGGTGGAACACCGCATCGAAGAGCGAGCGCAGAAACGGTTGTGATCTGCTCAACTCTAACCTCCTATCATCGCGCGGTAATCGTCCGCAATGTTCTTCATCGCAATGAACGCGTCGCACTCAGCCGCCCACGCGTCTATTCGGTTGCGCGGGTCTTGGTTCTTCTTGTCCGGCTGAATGTTTCCGTTCACGTCGGTTCGAATGGCGACGTTCGAGCGGCACCATTCGGCAATCGGGTTGGCGTTGTCCACGATGCGACCTTCCTTGTAGAGCGCTCGAAGCTCCTTCATCGGCATTGACAGCGTTTGCGCGCCCTGAATGACCTTTTGCAGGTTGTCAGCGCCGAAATAGTCTTCGTATGCTTCCACGGTCGGCACGTCGCGCATGTGCCACGGGTCGTAGCCGCAAGAGACGGCATAGATGCCGTACTTGTCCTGAACCTCAGCCACCCAATCCAGAACGTCGCGCTTGTCCATGATGGGCGTTTCACATGTGCGCATAAGACCGCGAGCAATCCACGCGTCGTAGGGCACGCCGTCTCGCCCTCCGCGCCGCCCCTCCTTCTCCGCCTGCTCCAACGCTCGAAGCGGAATCCAAGCCATGTGCAGCGCGTAGAAGTTCGGATCGTTAGGCCGCTGCATGAGAAGGCAAGCGGCGGTAAGGTCGGTCGTGTCCGCAGCGTCAACGCCGAGCACGGCATACGTAAACGTTCCGTCGCCGGGGTCGAAAGTGGCTTCGTTGTGAATCTCAGACCACGTAAGCCAAGCCTGAGACTGGTTTTCAATGAGGTTGAAGTCCTTAACTAGCAGGGTGGGAAGGTATGTCGCATCGTCCTTCGCCTTAGAAACATTCTGGCGAAGCGCCGACAGCGATTTGATGGTGCCAAGGCCGGGGTTAGCCTTGACCCAAGCGCCTTCGTCCTGCCATTCCTCGCGCTCGTCAAGCTCGAAGATGAACGCTATGAAGCGCTCCGCCTTCTCGCCGGTCGCCTTGCCGTCAAGCCATTTGGTCGCGTACTCGTATTGCGCATCGAAGATGCCGTTTCGCACGAAACCGTTAGTCGTGATCTCCAACACGAGCGGTTGGCGGCGCGCAGATGTTCCCTGCATCGTCAGGTCGTAAAGGTCGCGGTTCTTCATCGCGGCCAGCTCGTCAACGATAGCGCCGGAAATGTCCAGACCGTCTAGGTGGTTCGTGTTGGCGCTCAGCGCCTTGATGGTGCCCATGTTCAGATCGCAGTAAAGGTCTGACACGCGCTTTCTTATGTGCTTCGCCAGCGCGGGGCTTGTGAGCACCATACGCCACGCGTTGTTAAATCCCTTTGCCGCCTGATCGTGGGCGGTGGCGACGTTGTATACCTCCGGCGCGCCCTCATCGTCGTTCACGAGCAAGTCAAGCTCTATCGCAGACGCAAGCGCGGTCTTCCCGTTCTTGCGCCCCATAATCCAGAGCACTTCGCGGTATTGCCGCACGCCCTCGGCATCAACGAAGCCGAAGACAACCGACAGAATGGCGCGTTGGAAAAGCTCTAGCTTGAAATCGTGCCCTAAGCGCCCGGACGGTAGGCGGCAGAAGCTTTCGATGAACCGAACGTGCTTCTGCGCGAACTCTTCGCGGTAGTGGTACGGATAGAGCGGGTCGGTGTTGTCCATGTCGCGCAGGACATGAGCGGCAACCTGCTTCATCTTCTCGCACGCTATAATCTCGCCGCTCAGTATGCCGCCGAAGTATTCGCGTATCGCGCGCTCGCACGAGCCGCCCTTAGACTTCGCCCTAGCCGTACCGCGTTTCATTGATGAAGTCAATGAGCGCGTCGGCAGCGGCGGTGCCGTTCGGCATCATGTCGGTAAGCTGCTTCACGCCGCGCGAAAACGTGGTGAACAGCTTGTTGTATGCACTGAATCCGGGGTGCTCGCGCAGCCCGGATTGCCCGCCGCCGTTGTCATACTCGGTGAAGATGTCTTCGTAGAGCAGATCGGCGCGGGCATCGTCAAGCTTGACCTTCAGAAAAGCGAGGTTCGCAAGCAGCGGCATGACGGTTTTTCGCTTCTCGTCGGGGATAGCGCCCTTGGTGATCTCGCGCAGCTTCCGAAGCTCGCTCTCTACGCGCTTCTCCTTGGCAACTCTCCGCTTCGGCGGGCTATTCCCCGCGACTGCGGGCGAAACTTTCGAAGTATTGCCTACTTTTGCCGTCATCGCAAGACCACCCCCTTTCGAAAATCCGTCACGCGCAAGAAATTACCTCCCGGCGTTGGTGCCCTAGGCACCACCTGCGTTTTTCAGACCGGGGGGATTGTCTCGCGGGTTTACCTGCGGTTTTGCGTCCGCTTTCTCGCGGTCGCCCTGTGTTGTGTCGCGTTTGTGTGTCACTCGCCAAGCGATATCAAATTGCCGTCGCTGTCGAAGGCCAGCCCTTGCCTTGTCGAGCCTTGCCTTATCCAACCATGCACCTTCTTATGGCATCGGTCGCATAGGCTAACAAGGTTGCTTGGGTCGGTCGCAATGCTTGGGTCGCTGATGTTCGCTGGCGTAAGCTCGATGATGTGATGCACCATGACTGCGGGCGTGATCTCTCCTTGCTGCAAGCAGTGCTGGCATAAGTGAGCGTCACGCGTCAATGCCGCGTCTCTGGCGTGTTCCCAGTCGGCGGATGCGTAGAAGGCGCGCGAGAAGTCCTTAGCCATGCGCACCCCCCAAACAAAAAGGCCACGAGCGCTGTCGCCCGTGGCCTTACCTAATCCACCGTACCGAACTTTAGCAGAAGGCGGAAAGTGAACGCAAGTGCCAATCTTAGGCGTTCTTCAATTTCGCCCATCCTACGCGGTCGATGTAGGCGAAGCCAGCCTTGCAGAGTTCGCGGCACCATTGCTGCGAGCATTGCATAATGTCTGCTATCTCCGCCCATTCCTGCGCCTGAAGATAGCCCATGCAGATTGCGTCGGCGTATCTGGTGCCTTTGAGCTTGGCAAGACCTCCGCGCCCGTCTTGCCCATAAAGCAGTTCGCACGCTTCGTCAATCATGCCTTGCGCGTCATTGATTCGCTGCTGCAACCTGTCTTCGAAGTAGATACGCTGCAATATCGAGAGCGACCCATCGGAAACCTCACCGCCCCCGCGCCCCTCCGTGTAGCTCTGCGCTTTGGCACCTTCTTTGGCCTTCATGCGTTCGAGCATATCCCGCGCCTTATCGGTCTTCACCACCTCGGCGCGGATACCCTCGAAATACTCCTTTGCTTTCAAGATCGCGTCACCTACTCAACGCCCGTACTGCCGAAGCCGCCCGCGCCGCGCTCGGTGTCGCTCAGCTCATCAACCGGCACAAGCTCGCAAGGAACATACGGCATAACGACAAGCTGGCAGACGCGCGTTCCAGCTTCGAGCGTCACCGTCTCATAGCTCTGGTTGATGAGAGCCGCGCAGACCTCGCCGCGATAGCCGCTGTCGATAACGCCAACGCTATTCGAAAGCGTGATGCCCTGCTTTGCCGCAAGGCCGCTGCGCGGGAACACCAGCCCCACGCAACCACTCGGAATCTCGACGGCAAGGCCGCAACCGACAACGCACTTCTGCATCGGTTCGAGCGTGACAGTCTCGGTAATACGAAGGTCAAGCCCAGCATCGCCCTCATGCGCATAGCGCGGCATCTCGATTCCCTCATTGACCTTCTTAGCGCGAAGCTTCCTGCCAATCATTAGCGCACCCCCAGAACATGACGCGTGACGCGCACGCTTCCAGCCTTAACCCACTTGCCGCCGTAAGTCTGACCCTTCGGGCGGATAACAACCTTGTTGCGGTGGCTCATCGCGACAACTTGAAATTCGCTGCCCTCATGCTCCACCGTGTCGTTTAGGAAAACGAGCTTACCCGCCGAATCGACCGGGAACGAAGCGGCGCTGGCGTATGCCGCAACCTCCGGCACGAGCACGACATAAACGGGCTGCTTGATCTCTGCGCCCTTCTTCTTGATTCCGAACATCCTTCTTCCTCCTAAAACGGTACGTCATCGTCGTAAAGGTCGGGCGCTGCCGGTTGCACTGGCGCAACAGGCGACGGGTCGCCGGTAGCCATCGCAAGACCGGGTGCGGCTGCGTTCGCTGGTGCTGGCGATTGAGCATCGCGCTTGTACTGCATCAGCTCCACGTCATCAACGCGCACTTCCCAGCGCTTGATGCTCTGGCCGTCCTTCTGATAGCTGCGCGTGTGGATGCGCCCAAGAAGCGAAATATTGGTGCCCTTGCGAAGCCACGGCGCGAGCGCTTCGGCGCGCTTGCCGAACATGACACAATCAGGCCAGTTGGTGTATTCGCCCCATGTTCCATCGCCGTTCGGCGTGCGCTCGTTGACAGCAAGAGAGAACGAAACGACGGGGTTTCCGCTCTTCGTATAGCGCAGCTCGGCATCTGCGCCAAGATTGCCCGAAAGCGTGATCTTGTTTAGGCTCACTTCGCACCCCCGAACAGCTCGGCAAGCGCTGCACGCTGGTTTGCCCCAAGTCCCTTGATGCGCCTAGATTCGGCGATGTGCAGCCGCTTCATGGTCTGCTGCGTGCGGGCGAATCCGTAGCCCGGTGCGGCCTTAATGAGCGTGAAAACCTTCATCCGCGAAACGGTCTCGTCTTCGAGCGCCATGTTGAGAACGTCAACGACGCTGTAAGAGCCGTCGGCAACGCTTTTCAGGATTGCAGCCCTGCGCTGGCGCGCAGCCTTTGCCTTTTCGAGGTTTTCGCGGCGCTGCTCAGTTGTCAGATTCGGAATCATCTTCGTAGCCTTCCTTCTCGTAGATGATGTACTCGGTGCCGTGCGTCAGGGTGACGGGCGGCGTGTAGTCCTTCATGGCATCGTCAACGCTCTGCGTCATGAGCTTGCGTTTGAGCCGTGCCCAGTCATCGTCGTTAAGCTCAATGGTCTTCATCGCACCTCATTTCTTCGTGACGCGGTAGGTGCCGGAAACCCTAATCGCCTTCAGTGACTTCAAGACGTGCTCTGCGTGCTCCTTGCCAACGATGGTCAGCGTTTGGGCGGGAATCGTGATCTCGTAGACCGTCTGCGCTTCCTGCTTCTCGCGCTCCCACATACGCTTCAGGGCTGCTTCGGTCTTAGCAAGCGTCGCTTGCATTTCCTTGCTCAGCTTCGAAGTGTCCGGCTTGAAATCGAACGTTTGCGGCTCCACTGGCACCCTCCCTTCTCACGATTGCCTGATAATTACTTCTTATCTGGCACGGGCGGTTCTAACCCGTACCGAAAGCGGCGGTTTATCTCGCGTTTCGTCCTCGGTCGCCGCGATGCCCGAAAACGGCGTTTTGGTTCACCTTTGGCACACCTCCTAACCCGACGCTCGGCGCTTCGCTTCGCTGAAGAGCTGAGCTGCCGCCGCGTCGCGTCCGGGCATCAGGTGGCCGTAGATTCGAAGCGTCGTTGCTTCGTCCGCGTGCCCCATGCGCTCCGATAGCGTCTTCAGGTCGCAGCCGTTGGCGATAAGCCACGAAGCGTGCGTGTGCCGCAGGCTGTGAAACGTGATCTCTCGCGGCAGTCCGCATGCGTCGCGTATGCGGCTGAAAGCCCGTGAAATCGTCGTGGGGCGCATGTAAGAGCCGTCTAGCGTCACCAGTGGGCAATCAGCGCCCAAGCGCCCTAGAACGTCGCTCTGAAGCCTCGTGAAGGCATCAATGACCGCGATATCGTCTCGCGTAAGCGCGATGTTGCGGCACTTGCGGCCTTTGGTGACGTTTCTGCGATAAGGCTTCTTGCCCTTGCCCTCAATGACGTTGCCGCCGACGTGGACGTAAGACAGGGCGCGCTTAACGTCGATGCGCTGCACCGCGCAGACCTCGCCAACGCGCATGCCGGTAACGAGCGACAGCCACGAAGCGAAGGCGTAGACTGCGGCGCGGTAGTCGGCCTTCGTCACGATCTCCTTGCTAAGCGCGCCTTCCAGCTTTCCGTTGAAGCCCTCGAAGTCCCATTCGGTGAGCGCCGAAGCTTCGTGTCGTTCCGGCGATGGTTTGGCGACGTATACCAGCGGGTTAGCGTCGCAGATGCCAGCGTCTACGAGGTGGTTATAAGCGCCGCGCAAGAAGTTGTGGACGTTGATAACGCTATTGCGGCAAAGCCCTTGCCCTCCTTCGTCCTTTGCCATGAGCAAGCGTTGCTCAAAGCGGTTGAAGTCCATAACGCCAAGATCGCGTGCGTTTGCGGTCTTCAGATAACGTGCGACGTAGCGGCAGAACAGCCGATAGCTCTTAATGCTGTTCGGGCTTGCGCCGTTGCGCTCCCTCAGTTGCACGTAGTCTTCGAGCAAATCGGTCAAGCGGGCGCTTCTAACCGTTCCGTCAGCCGTCACGTAAGCCGCCCACGTCTCAGCGAGGGCTTGCGCTTCCTCTTCGGTCGCCGCATTCGGAAACCGCTTGTAAGGGCGAATCGCCTTGCCGTCGATGCTGCGCCCAAGGTACAACCGGCACTCGAAAACGCCATCTGCACCGCGCTTGACCTTAACGCCCATCATGACCACTCGCAGTTTTCACGAATCCGCGAAGGGCAGTTATCGTCGTGGCAGTCCGCGCAATCCAACGGCTCTTTCCTGATGTGCAACTCAACGATTCGGTACTTCAGAGAAAATCGGATGAGCAGCAGCAGGGCATGAGCAAGCGAGTTGGTAAATTGACCGTCCCAGAACGGGCAAAGTCCGCTCATCGCGCCGCGAACCTCATACTTGCCGCCCATGCTAATTACCGGCCTTCTTGAAGGCTCGAAGCACGCAGACCGTCGCAAAGACGATGAAGAGAGCGTAGGAGAGAAGCCCGAACCCAGCGCCGAAGAAAACCCCAACGGCGATGCTAGCCACGATAGACAGGACGGAGAACAGCACGACTGCCAAACAACCGTAAACACCGCGCTCGGTGATCTTGCTTTCGTCCATTACTGCTCACCGCCTTCAATCTCGTTGCGAGCTATGGCGGCGTTAGCCCACATGATGCACTCTTCGAGCTTCGTAAAAGCAAGCGACTTTTCGCGGCTTTCCGGACATTCGCCTTGAATGGTCACGGCAAGCCCTCGCGCGGTGCTGCGCAAAAGCTCGAATCTCGCGGGCTGGTCGCCGTGCGGGGCGTGGTAGGTGAAATTGCGCGTGATGGTCTTTGTATCCATGCGGAACCTCCTAAAACGTGAGCGCTATAAGCGCGATGAACACTAGAAAAAGGGCGATTGCCAGAAGCGCTTGATAAGCCCAGTAGCAGACGCACCAGAACGCGGCTACGGTCGCGGCGGTGGCAATGGCGCAAAGTACGATCTGATAGCGCTTCACTTCTTGCCTTCCGTCTCGGCAATCAGGTAGTCGATGCACTGCTTGCACTTCTGCAAGTCCTGAACGCCGTTCTTGCGCCGCCAGCGCCAAAGGTATTTGAAGGCACAGCCCCACCAGTAGGCAGATTGGGCGGGCAAGGCGTACTGGTCGCCGCTCATCATCGAGCGCATAGCGTCCATGCACTCAATCTTGCCGTCTCCCGCGTAGTGGTCGGGATGCTCTACGGCGTTGCCCTGCTGCTTCAGCTCGGCAAGGCTCTTTGCGTTCTTAGTCTCAATCATCGGCTTGACCCCCCATGACAACGCGAGCACCGCAATTTGGGCAGAACTTGAAGTAGGGCTTGTATGGCGGCTCATCATCGAACCAGCCCATGTCGCCAAACATCATTTCGAAGCCGCACGCTGAGCACTCGAACGTTCCGCAATCCTCCGCAGGGTCGTTCGTCTCTATCTCTTCGTCGTTATCATCGAAGCGTGTTTCGTACTCTGTCGGGTGGTAGGTGCAAGTCTCTTGCGGAACGTAGCGCTGACCGTCGCACTCGATAGCATCGGGGCACCCTTGCGGTTCGAGAAGGCGAAGCACCTTCAGATCGTCGGCCTTTGCTCCAAGCATCAAAAACACCTCGTTTCGTGTCGTTGTGGAAAACTCTGTTGAAAACCTGTTGAAAGCTTCTTCGTTGGCGCTCGAATGAGCCGCACAAAACAAGACCGCAAAGAGAAGAAGCAAGAGAAGAAACCTTGCTTGTAGGGTTGACTAACAAGCAAGTACGGTGGGTTTTGGTTTTGGTTCAAGGAACCAAAACCCACCTTGTCTTGTTTTGTATTGTTTTGTTTTATGGTTAGGCGACCATTTGCGAGTGGTTTTAGCACACCTAAAACCACTGGTTTTGCATTGGGTTTGGCAAACATGCTTTTACACCTCCTGACCTGCTGAATTGTTGTTCTGTGAGTTCTTGCGCGGTCTTCCGCCCTTGCGCCCGTTGGCGCGTTGGCGACCGAAATAAAGCGCGTTTTTGAGCATGCGAAAGTTCGTCAAGAAGCCGTCTTCGTCTCGTTCGAGCAACCCTATATCCAACAGCTCTTCGACAAAGGATTTGCAATCTTCAATCGCCATGTACTCATCGAACGCGCCAGACTGTCCGAAGCCCAGAACGCCCGCGAGAATAAGCGCGTCTTCCTCCGTCTCGAAAGCGATACGGTGCCCCTTGGTAGCCGCCAGATATTCGCAGAGCCGCCACCAGCGCCCGTAGCCGTCATATCCCCGGCGATGAATGAGCCGTTGGCACTTCACGTCTTGCGACGCGTTGGAATCGTGCGAGAAGAAGGCCATAGGCTCTTGCGCAGCGGTCGTTTCCTCCCTTGTAGGCATGTAGTCACCTCCTAACCGTCTTCCTCGTCGCAGATCACGTCTGGCGCGCCCTGCTGGTGCCATCCGTCCCATACGCAGTGCCCGACTTCGCGGCAGTTCGTCCAAATCTCATGACCTCTGAACATGCAGCACGTCTTGCCCTTCCAACGCGTGCGCTCAAACTCGCATGCTTCGGGGTATGGCATGGGCGGTTCGGCGAAATCGAGCGGCAAGGTTCCCTGCGCGCTATTCCTCTTCATCTGCTGCGATATCGAGGGCAATAGACTTGCCAACGACGGCTAGAAGCTTTCCGAGCTGTTCCGAGGTGGCAAGATCGTTCTTGGTGTCATCGTCCAGAAGGTCATCGCACCATGCGAGAACGCCGCGAATGATTGACAGCAGCGAGGGCATATCAACCTCAATGCCCGTGCCATCTTCCTTGTTAAGAAGGTGCATGGTTCCCTCAATGCGACAGGTCATAGCGCCGACCTTGTTAATGACCATCTGCGCGTCTTTACGCTTCATCTTTCTTCTCCTTGTCAAACATGGATGTTCTAAGCTCGATGCGAAGCTTCGGGTTGCGTTCGAGCAGCCAGCGAGCGAGCAAAGAGCTATCGCTGTTGTTGATTCCGTAGGTGTGTTCGTTGCCCTGATCGTCAACGAAGGGCACGCCAACGAGCTTCGTAGTGCCCTCATAGCGCTGCTTTTCGATGAGGTACTTAGTGGAGACGCGAAGCCCGCGAGCGTCGATTGCGAGAGCTGTAAGCTCGATTTCGCGCAGCGCCTTTGGGTTCTTCTCGCACCACTCTTCGAACAGGTAACGCCTGTCCGCGACCTTTAGCGGCATCGAGTAGACGCGCTGGCGCTCTTCGCGCATGACGGCTTCGAGCGGCTGCGCGTAGTTATCGGTGTCCATGGCGCGGGCACCTCGCTTCACGGCTCATGACGCGGCGCAAGGCCGCTTCTGCTTCCGCCCTGCTCGCCGATGGTGCTACGGGTAGCATCTGGCGGCGGTAGACCCTGCCGATGCCCCGGTTTTCCGGCGTGCTCGCGTCTTCCTCTATGCGCGCCATCCAGAAGCCCGCGTTGTCGCGGTAGACTTCGGCCTTCATGACCACATCACGCGCCAGAGAGCGCGCCCAACCACGACGTAGAGCGGAACGAGAAGCCACCAGCCTACGCTTTCACATAGCCAAAGCAGCGCGTTGCATGCGAGCGCCGGGATGATTCCCGACATGGTGAGAGCCGCGAGCGCATACAATCCCCAGCGCTTCCAGCGCGGCATGCGCGCTATACTGTCTTCTGTCAATTGCGGTCTGCAATTTGACGCGCCCGTTCGAAGTTGCCGCTTCGGGCGGGCATCTTTCTTCGCAGCCATTCGCGCGTTTTCGCAACGGCGCATCTGCACCACTGGCGCTGCGCAGCGCTTAGGCCGCACGGTTCGGGCATTCGTAATACCACCTCCAAAACCAACGGTTTTCTTATCGGTTTTCACGTTTCGAAACCTCCGCTTTAGTTGCTCGAAAGAGCGACGATGCCCAAAAGCTCATCGGCGGTACACTCATAGAGCTTGCAAAGCTCTATGAGCATGGGCGCTGTCGGCGAAGTCTTGCCCGTCTCCCAATTGCTAAGCGTTGTGATAGAAACGCCAAGAAGGGTCGCGGCCTTCTGAGCCGTAAGACCTTTCCGCTCGCGCGCTGCCTTATAGTTCTCGCTCATTGTTCACCTCCAATCATCCGAAAGACAGATGAAATAAACCATACGGCTTATTTCGGGGCAAGCAAAAGAGTAAGCCGTTTGGTCTAGCGTGTCAACAATAATTTGTATACAATTAGCCGAGACGGTTACGTTTGATAGGGGTTGCTATGGATAGCACCGAAACAAAAAAGCTCATTGGCGCTCGAATTGCCATCGCACGCAAGGCTAATGGCTTCAACCAAGATCAGCTTGCAGAAGCGGTCGGCGTTCATAAGCAGACGATTTCTAGATGGGAAAGCGGGAAGCGCGCGCCCAACGGAGAAGAAGTCAGGCTAATTGTCGAAACCCTGAATTGCTCTGCTGACTTCATCCTTGGCTTGACGGATACGCTAAAGATTGGTGGCGGAAATGACTAGAAAAGAGAGGTTACAAGCGATTGACCCAAAGAAGGTAATCGTTTTTGATACCGAGACAACCGGCTTGAACATCGGCGGTTCTCGTCGCGATGAAATACTGTCCCTTGCTATCATGAATCTTGACGGTGACGTTCTGTTTTGCGACCTATTGAAGCCATCAGAGCGCAAAAAGTGGCCTAAAGCAGAAAGCATAAACGGAATATCTCCGTCTATGGTGAAGGACAAGCAGACGATTATAGAAAGGCGTTCGGAAATTGAACCGATTTTCAAGAGCGCCAAGCTATACGTCGCATACAATGCCGATTTCGACCTAGGTTTTCTTCGAGCTTCAGGCTTGGATATACCAGATCGTCAGACGTTTGATGTGATGAAGGAGTTTGCGAAGATACACGGGGCATGGGACGGCGCGCATGATGAATGGTCATGGTGCAAGTTGGAAGATTGCGCGGCTTTCTACGGATATCGTGACTTCGGAGCGCATGACGCGTTGAACGACGTAAGAGCAACAGCGCATTGCTTCAATTCGATTCTCGATGATTTTCTTTTTGGTGAGCCGCGCCGCCGCCCGAAGCGCGTAAAGGATGAGTTCGGCGATTCCTATTTCGAGTATGGCGACGAAGAGTTTAGAAGCATCGTTTGCAGCGGCTATGCCGCTTCATTGGCTGATGCTGGCAATGCAAACAACGCACCGTTAGTGAACGAAAACCAGCAGCAAACAGAGCATGAGAAAGACAGTCTGAGCAATCAAACAACAAGCAATCATGCCATGCCAGATCAGCGGAATACGAATAAAGCGCTGGTGTTAATCGGCTCCGCTTGCGCATTAGTTGGGCTTGTTATCGCTGTTTTAGGCGCTGCAATTGTCGGCGTTCCAATTGCGATATTGGGCGCTTTGCTTGCCTTTGGGTCAAAGGGAAGGAAATAGAAAACCCTGCGCGGCTTCTTGGCGGTCGGCGCGCAGGGCAAGTGCAAAGAACGAAGCGCAATAGCGCACTCGCTCTAAGGGGTGATTTTAGCATGGTGAAGAACCGAGCTGCCATATACGCGCGGTTCAGCTCGCACAACCAACGCTCAGAAAGCATTGAGATACAAGTTGAGAACTCGCGCGAATACTGCAAGCGTGAAGGCTTGCAGGTCGTGCGCGAATACTGCGACTATGCGCAGACAGGGCGCAACGTAGATCGAGCAGAGTTCCAACGGATGATGAGCGATGCGAAGCTTGGTCTATTTGATTTTGTGGTGATTTACAAGGTAACTCGCATAATGCGCAACCGCGATGAAATGGCATTGGCGCGAATCATGTTGCGCAAAGCCGGTGTAGAAATACTTTATGCGGGCGAAGAGATAGCGAGCGGTTCGAGCGGAGTTCTTCAGCTTGGAATGCTCGAAGTTCTCGCAGAATGGGAAAGCGCAATAGACAGCGAGCGTATTAGAGACGGAATCCAGAAGAACGCCGAACGGTGCATGGCAAATGGTCGCACTCTCTATGGATGGGATATCGTAGAAGGACGCTACGCCATCAACGAACGAGAAGCAGCAGTGCTTAGGCGCATGAAGAATCTTTTGTTTAGCGGTAACTCAGTCGCAGAGATCGTGCGCGCCGTTGACGGTGAGCGCAGCAAGCGCGGCGCTAAGTTCAATCAGGATACCGTCACGAAGCTTCTAAAGCGCGTGCAGAACGCAGGTGTCTACAAGTACGCAGGGCATGAGGTAGAAGACGGCATGCCCGCCCTATGGTCACAAGCAGAACAGGACATGATAAACAGCATCCTTGGCGACCGTCACCGCCCACGAAGGAAGATTGATAGCGCATTAGAGTTCCCGCTTAGTGGAAAGCTCTATTGCGCTCGATGCGGTATGCCAATGGCAGGAACAAGCGGAACCTCTAAGAATGGCTCTGCCTATCACTATTATAAGTGCCGAAAATGCCGCAGGACGGTTCGCCGAGACTTGATAGAAGATGCAGTGGTCGATATGACTTATGAAGCCGTAAAGCAAACAGACGTGAGAAAACGAATTGCAAAGACGCTTGCTGGCTACGAAGCTGAGAGGGTGACCGAAGAAAAGCCCGAAAGCTACTTTATAAAGAAAGAGATTCGGCGTATAGATACGGCATTTGAACGCATCTGGCAAGCGATAGAAGACGGCATAGCACCGCCAGGTGGCAGAGAGCGCACAACCGAGCTGAAGCGCCAGAGAGCGGAATTAGAAGCCCGCTTGCGCGTTGCCGAGCAATCGGAAGCGCTAGAACCATCGGTTGGCGATGTGCTTTTGTGGCTTGATGATCTCGCTAACGACACAACGCCTTTGGAAATCCTCAATGAGTTTGTCCGATTCGTTGAGATAGACGGCAAAGATGTAACCGTCTACTTCATGTTTGACGAACTGCCGGATGATTTCACGCCAAAACAGAAAAAGGCCGAACACCCTTGCTACCAAAGGTGTTCGACCAATTCTCTTATGGTGGAGGCGCGGAGAATCGAACTCCGGTCCACGAAAGCCCCCTGATTGGCATCTCCAAGCTCAGTCGCTGGTTTAGTCTCGGACGCTTTGCGCGCAGCGACACGCTCGCGGCGTCCTAACCGGTTCGGTCTTAGCCTGCGCCATACCGATTACGTGCGCAGGAGCATTCCCCTAACATGACGTCGCGCCGGTGTCGGGGAAATCACCGGGTTGACGCGCCGCTATAAACTAAGCAGCGAGAGCCATAGGCTCAAAAGAAGAGTTGTTGTCAATTCAATTTGACGGTACCCCTGTTTAACGAGGCGAGGAGACCTCGGCTTGCTTCCTCTCTCAGAGCTATCGTGTCGAAACCAGTCGCCCCCGAATGTCGGGAAAGTCTGGATGGTATCGGGCACGAATACCCAACACCCGTCGACTTTTCAAGGAACATGCAGGGCGAGCCCCGCTTGTGGAGTGTTATCTTACCACGTTCTGAAAGCGGACAGCTGTTCTATGCACGAGCTGTGAAGACCCCAATGTGCGCCGCACTTCGCACTTTTGCTACCGATCGCGTAACGTATATTTTCGCCAAGCAAAATTGACCCGTCGAAAGGACCGTTATGGATACCAAGCAGCAGCTCGTCAATGCCCTCGCAGGCCTGGGCTCAACCATTACCGAAGCTATGGATGTCATCGAGGGCTTTGTCCCCTGCGGACATCCCGCCCTCACAGTATCGAACGCACTCGTCGCGCTGGACGCCGACGATGATGCAGCTCTCGCCCAGCAGCTTGAGACCGTCGAGGGCTTTATCGACCACGTGAGTGAGAACCGCGGCGTGTCCGCCTACCACAGCATCGAGGTCGAGGTCGCGGGCCCCAAAGCCGATCTGCTCGCAGCAATCCGCGAGGTAGGCGCCCTTATGCAGACCGCAGGCGTCAAGAACACCCAGGTCAACGAGTGGGTCTACCGCAGCCTGGCAGCACTCGACAGCTCCGACGAAAAGGCAGCCGAGCAGCTCGCAGAAAGTCCCGCCATCAAGGCCGAGCTTTTGTAAATAGCAGACGCGGGCCCCTTGGCGCATCGTCGTCCAAGAGGCCCGCAAACAGTTCGCGTCAACCGATAGCCGCGCCACCACGTTCGGCCAAAGCCAGAATCGGCATCATTTGGCGCGGGGTCTTTGCTGCAAGATCGGCATGTTCGAGCAGCTTGCGATCGTTAGTTACCAAGTAATCGACCTGTGCGCGCTTGCACGCGGCGAGCACCAAATTGTCCTCGTAATCGCGATGAAGCGCTAAGTATTTGTCGGCCAGCCAAAGGTCCGACGCATCTGCACCCACGGCCGTGGCGTTTTCGGTCATGTTCCGCACAAACGCCAGCGCCGCATCGCCAATTGCACGGGCAGATGCCTCGTCGAGCGCTCCCCCGCTGGCAAGAACTCTACGCTTCAGCTCGTGTTGGACAACGTACAGCACGTCCTTGGCGATATGCACCGGAAAGAACAGCAACGCCCCCGTCTCCGTCGCCCGCCCAATAAACGCACGCGCGGCAAGCGACTCGGCATGGTCGGCGCAAAACGAATCGACCCATACGTTAGCGTCCACCATGATCTTGAGAGGCGCTCCACTCACTGGATCATCCCCTTTTGGCGATAATGCTCATCCATGGCGTCGGAATAGATTGTGTCCCAACCGCGATCGTCGGATACGGGCGACGCAGCGATGCCCAAATCTGCATAAAGCCGGTCTGCCGCTGCCCACGACGCGGCGAACGGCGTATCGGGCGCGACGGTCTGCTGCCGGTCGTCGACGGCCGCAAGCACTTCCTCGCACTGCCTGCCACCCTGTGCGACCTTGGCCACGACTTTTTTGATGAGCTCGGGCAGTGACCCGCCCGAAAGCCGTAGCACCTCCTCGGCACGGTTCTTGACCTGGCGATCTACGCGAACGTTCACCTGCGCCATGCCGCCAACGGTAGCCATCTCAACCTCACCTTCAGCATTTGCTAGCAGTGCTAGCACAAGCATATATCCGAGCTAACATCTCGTCAAACAAAAGAAGGCCTGCACCCTGGCGGCTGCGGTGCCACCCGAATGCAGGCCATATACTCAATCGAAAACGCTAACGCAGGTAAGCCTTCGCATTGCTCAGGCTGTAGGCAATCGTTGAGCCGTTGTGCAGCAGTGACGACGCCTGCGGAGTAATCATGCCGGTAATACCCAATGCCAACAGCGCCGAGTTGGTGAGCATCACCTTGGAATACGAACTCGTCAGACGGTCGATAAGCCCCTGGCTCATGCGGCGCAGGCGCACGATCGCGGCGAGATCCGTGTCGGTCAGGATGATATCGGCGACCTCCTTGGCGATGTCGCTTCCACCGCCCATGGCCAGACCCACATCGGCCAAACCAAGCGCCGGTGAGTCGTTGACGCCGTCGCCCACCATGGCAACATGGCGCCCCTCGCGCTTAATCCGCTCCACATAGGCGTACTTGTCCTCGGGCAGCAGCTCGGCCTTAAACTCGTCGACGCCTGCCTCGCGAGCAATGCGCTCGGCCGTACGCTCCGAGTCGCCCGTGAGCATGACCACGTGCTTAACGCCCAACGCGTGCAAGTCGGCGATGGCCTCGCGGACCCCGGGCTTAAGCGGGTCCTCGATACCGAGCACGCCCACAACGGTGCCGTCGACCGCCAGATACAGCGGCGACAGCCCCTGCATCTGGAGCTCGATTTGCTCCTTAATGTCGGACTCGAGTTGCGCACCCTCATCCTCGAATACAAAGTGCGCGGAGCCGATGATGGCGCGACGCTCCTCAATGGACGAAGCGATGCCGTGTGCCACGATGTACTCGACCGCAGCGTGACGCTCGCGGTGCTCGAGTCCACGCTCGCGAGCAGCGTTGACGACGGCGCGCGCCACCGGATGCGGGAAATGCTCCTCCAGGCAGGCAGAAAGGCGCAGGACCTCGTCCTCGCTCCAGCCGTCGGTCGTGAGCACGCAAGCCAGGCGCGGCTGCGCCTCGGTCAGCGTACCGGTCTTATCAAACACAATGGTGTCGGCCTTGGCAAACGACTCAAAGTACTTCGCGCCCTTGACCATCACGCCCATCTTGGCAGCATCGCTCATGGCGGTCATGACGGCGACGGAACCCGTGAGCTTGAGTGCGCACGAGTAGTCGACCATCAGCGCCGCCGAGGTCTTGATGAGGCTGCGGGTGGTAAGCGCAACCAGGCCCGCGAGCAGGAAGTTCCACGGGACGATCTTGTTGGCAAGGTCCTCCATATGCGACTGGCCCTCGGACTTGAGCGAGTCGGCCGTCTGCACGAGCGAGACGATCGAGCGGAGCTTGGTCTGAGCCGTATTGGCGCGCACACGCACCAAGATGCCGCCGTCTTCCACGACGGTGCCGGC
>ULZG01044539.1_pt1 | contig 18631 bp, 14 predicted proteins | sample 1962881 | NCBI WGS metagenome assembly ULZG01 (sample SAMEA4835883, study PRJEB28245) | human gut metagenome | biome: gut microbiome; material: fecal sample | place: Denmark | collected 2008 | reverse complement strand
CTCGATTCATGGGCATAATTTCTACAGTATCTAAGCCACTTCGCTATTCGCTCCTGCAAGAGTACGTGTGCACCACCGGTACCCGGGGCTTACGTCCCTTACGCTGTGGCGGAAATGTTGTTCAAATCAGTTCAAAGTACTAGACAAATTCCCTAAAATATTAGATAATGTATATAAATAATTTTACTTTTGCACCGCATAGGAATTCTTCAAAATTGATGGTTTATATGTAGATTTATCATAGTATACACATCGGTTTATGATTATGAGATATAATACATATTGAGCGGATGCAGCATAGGAGGTCGGCATGAAGAAGAAAAAAATAGTTATTGCACTCGGACATGATGCTCTTGGAACAACTCTTCCGGAGCAGCACGAGGCTACAAAGCATACAGCAAAGGCAGTTGCAGATTTTATCAGGGACGATTATGAGGTTGTTATCACACACAGCAACGGACCGCAGGTGGGCATGATTCACACTGCTATGTCTGAGTTTTGCAGGATTTATCCTGAGTATACAGCTACACCTACAGCTGTCTGCTCTGCAATGAGCCAGGGCTATATAGGATATGATTTACAGAATGCTATCCGTACAGAGCTTCTTGGCAGAGGAATTTACAAGACCGTTTCAACAATACTTACACAGGTGGTTGTTGACCCGTATGATGAGGCTTTTTATCATCCAACAAAGATCATTGGCCGTGTTATGACAGAGGCAGAGGCTGAGGAAGAGGAGAAGAAGGGCAACCATGTGACACAGGTTGAGGGAGGCTACAGAAGAGTTGTGGCAGCTCCAAAGCCTGTTGATATAGTGGAAAAGGATGCTATTAAGGCTCTTGTTGATGCGGATCAGGTTGTTATCGCATGCGGTGGCGGCGGAATTCCTGTTTTAGCACAGGACAATAAGCTTCAGGGCGCAAGCGCTGTTATCGAGAAGGATCTTGCAGCAGGAAAGCTTGCAGATACTCTTGATGCCGACAGACTTGTTATACTTACAAGCGTTGACAAGGTCTGCCTGAACTATGGCAAGGAGGATGAGAAGCCACTTGATACCATGACTGTCGATGAGGCAAAGAAGTACCTTGCAGCAGGCGAGTTTGATGAGGGTACTATGGCTCCAAAGATTGAGGCGGCTATCGACTTTATCGGTGACTCTGCCATCCGTTCAGTGCTTATCACAAAGCTCAATAAAGAGGGCAAGACAGTTTCAGGTGGTATGGGCACTTTAATTACAAAGTAGAGCTTAATTGTTATAATTCACATATATCCCACACGTCTATATGCATTTTGCAGAGCAGATGTGTGGGATTCTAAATAAAAAGAGTAAGATAGAAGGTAACACAAAATGAGTGAGAAAAGGCTTCAAAAGAGAGATGAAATCTCAGACGAGTACAAATGGAAGCTTGAGGATATGTATGAGACAGATGAGCTGTGGGAGGCTGAGTGTGAAAAAGCGTCACAGCTTGCAGAAAAGCTCTCGGGCTTTAAGGGACATCTGGCAGACAGTGCAGCAACGCTGCTTGATTTTTTTAAGAAGCAGGATGAGCTGTCTTATTATTTGGAGCGTATAGTGGTCTATGCGAATGAACGCTCGCATCAGGACACTGCAGTGTCGAAATATCAGGCATATGTGTCAAAGGCAGAGACACTGACTGTTCAGGCATCAGGTGCGCTGGCATTTGCGAGTCCGGAGATTTTGCAGATAGATGATAAAAGGCTTGAGAGCTTTTACAGTGAGAGCAATGAGCTTATGCACTATAAGCGTGCGATTGATGAGATAATGCGTCAGAAAGAGCATACCTTATCGGCTGCAGAGGAGAATATCCTGGCGCAGTGCGGTGAGATGGCTGCAGCACCGGAGAATATATTCAGCATGTTCAACAACGCGGATATCAAATTCCCGTATATCACTGATGTCGAGGGAAATAAAATCCGTATCACGCATGGCAATTTCATAGATTTTTTAAGCAGCAAGGACAGAAGCCTGCGCAAGCAGGTGTTCCGTGGAGTCTATGATTCGTACAAGAAGTGGAGCAATACTGTTTCCATGATGTACATCAGCAAGCTGAAAAATGACACTTTTTATGCAAGGGTTAGAAAATATGACAGCGCAAGGGCCATGTATTTATCCGATGGCGATATTCCTGAGAGCGTATATGACAATCTGATTGAGACGGTTCACGCACATCTACCGGCTCTGCACAGGTACATGGCGCTTAGGAAGAAGCTTTTAGGTGTGGAGCATCTGCATATGTATGATTTGTTTGCACCGATTGTGGACAATGTACAGACCACCTACACCTATGATGAGGCGAAAAAGCTTGTGGCAAAGGCGCTTGAGCCTATGGGCGATGAGTATGTCAGCACACTTAAGGCTGGCATGGAGAGCGGCTGGATAGATGTATATGAGAATGAGAACAAGAGAAGCGGTGCGTATTCATGGGGCGCTTACGGCACTCATCCGTATGTGCTTTTGAACTATGCCGACAATCTGGACAGTGTGTTTACGCTGGCTCATGAGATGGGACATGCGATGCATACATACTATTCAAATGAGCATCAGAGCATCGCCTACGCAGGATACCTGATTTTTGTGGCAGAGGTTGCATCCACCTGCAATGAGTCGCTTCTCATGCACTATATGCTTGAGCATTGTGAGGATGAGAATGAGAGAAAATATCTCATGACACATTTTCTGGACGGCTTCAGGACGACACTTTTCAGGCAGGCGCAGTTTGCAGAGTTTGAGCATATAGCACACCGGAAAATGCAAAAGGGCGAGCCGGTTACAAAGGATGTGCTAAATGAGCTATGGCATGAGCTGAATGTGCAGTACTACGGACCGGATATGCGCGTGGATGATGAGATATCATATGAGTGGATGCGCATACCGCATTTTTACACACCGTACTATGTATATCAGTACTCGACAGGCTATTCGGCAGCAGTTGCTTTTTCAAAAAAGATACTTGAGGAGGGAAAGCCTGCTGTGGATAAGTATATAGAAAATTTCCTGTGCGGTGGATGCTCGAAGAATCCAATCGAGCTGCTAAAGAGTGCCGGTGTTGATATGAGCACACCAAAGCCTGTGGATGACGCACTCAATGTATTTGAGGATTATCTGAAGCAGTTTGAGACAGCAACTAAGTAAGGAGAAACATTTTTATGGAAAGAATTAAAAGCTTTACAATTAATCATAATATTCTTAAACCTGGATTTTATATTTCAAGAAAAGACGGAGAAATCGTCACATACGACCTTCGCACAAGAAAACCAAATGCAGGCGATTATATGTCCAATTCAGCTATGCACTCAGTGGAGCATATGTTTGCGACATGTGTGAGAAATTCTGAGATTGCAGATGATGTGGTATATTTTGGACCGATGGGCTGTCAGACAGGCTTCTATCTCGTTGTGAGGGATGTCGAGCCGGGGAAGGTTTTTGAAATCACCAAAGAGGTCTTAAAGCGGATACTAGAGTATGATGGACCGGTATTTGGTGCATCAGCCATAGAGTGCGGACATTACGAGAATCTGTCACTTGACGAGGCAAAGAAGGAGTGCCGTGCATATCTTAAGGTACTTGAGAGCCAGACAAATATGGAGTTTACTTATCCACAGTAAACGAGGACTAAAAATATAATAGCAAGATAGCAGGAATGGAGAAATAAAATGACAATAGGTGTAATTGGTGCAATGCAGATGGAGGTCGATGACTTAAAGGCTCAGATGACAGACACACAGACAGAGGTTTACAGCGGAGTGGAGTTTGTTGAGGGCAAAATCGGTGATCAGTATGTGGTTGCGGCAAAATGCGGAATAGGAAAGGTATTTGCGGCAATATGTGCAGAGGCCATGATTTTGAAATATGATGTAGATATGATTGTCAATATCGGAGTGGCAGGAACTTTGACAAAGGACTTAAATGTGCTTGATGTGGCAGTAGCCACAAACGTGCTGCAGCACGATATGGATACATCGCCAATCGGAGATCCGAAGGGGCTTCTTTCAGGCATCAATATGATTCTGCTTCCGGCAGATACAAAAATGGTGGAGCTCATGTGCTCATGCTTAGCTGACAGGAATATCCACTATAAAAAGGGCAATATCGCAACAGGAGATCAGTTTATTGCCACAAAGGATCAGAAGGATTATATTTCGAATACCTTTGATGCAATCGCAGCAGAGATGGAGGGAGGCAGCATCGGTCATGTGTGCTATGTGAACAAGGTGCCATTTGCCATTCTTCGTTCAATATCAGACGGTGATGGCGGCGAGACAGACTACCAGACCTTTGCGGAGAAGGCTGCGCATCAGTCGATTGAGGTAGTGCTTGAGTTTATCGGAAGGGCAGAAGAACTGAAATAGAGTTATTTCATTATTCATAATTTGTGATAATAAAGAATAGTATATAGCATGAGTGAATACAGAGCATACATGCAAAATACAAAACTACATAATGGGACAAAACGAAAGAAACGCCGACACAGATTCCTTTTTGGAGTGCTGCTGTCGGCGCTTCTTATTACAGGCGCTTTATATGGCAGAGAGTATGACATATCACAGCTGAAAAATATAGAGGTGATGGAGACACTTAGCAGTGCTGTGAGTCAGTTCGGGGACAGAAAGCTGCCTGTATATTCGGTTAAGACAACAGAAAAAAAGATAGCCCTTTCATTTGACTGTGCCTGGGGAGCAGAGGATTTTGACAGTATGATGGAGACACTTGACAAGCACAACGTAAAGGCTACATTTTTTATGACAGGAGGGTTTGTGAGTGATAATCCTGAATGTGTAAAGACGCTGGTTGAAAAAGGGCATGAGCCCGGAAATCACAGTGAGCACCACTATGATATGGCAACAATCACGGCAGGCGAGATGAAGACAGAGATAATGGATGTGCACAAAAAGGTCAAGGAGCTGACCGGAAAGGATATGAAGGTATTCAGACCGCCATACGGCTCGTACAACAATGAACTGATTGACACAGTGTATGGCTGTGACTATTATCCAATCCAGTGGGATGTGGATTCGCTCGACTGGAAAAACTATGGTGTGCAAAACATTATAGATACAGTGTGCAATCACAAAAGCCTGGATTGTGGCTCGATAATACTCTGCCATCTAGGCGCAAAATACACCTCGCAGGCACTCGATGAGATGCTCACAAAGCTGCAGGGTATGGGCTATGAGATAGTTCCGGTATCAAAGCTGATCATGACTGAAGGCTATCATATGGATGCAAACGGTATGCAGATCAAGGACTGAGCAATTTCATAAATCAATATTTTAGTCAATATTTAGTCAATAATTTAGCCCCTTACGATATTGTTATTTACAGACAAGTGTGTTAAACTAAAACTATATTTTAAAGAAGCTGTGAGACAGCTATGGGGGTAAATTATATGACAGATACAGGTTTTTTAGTAGCATTCTTTATAGTTATTTTTTTAGTTATCATCTTTGCGCTTGTCGCTGTAATCGGAGCCGTTACAAGTGCTGTTGCAGGTATCAATGATGATGAGGATGAGATTGAGGAAGAGGGCATTTGAAGCTAAAATAAAAGATATTTAAAGACATTTAAAGACATCGAATTATATTAATCGTATAATTGGGTGTCTTTTTTATTGTTAAAAACTCTTAAAAAAGTATAAACCAATTGAGTTGCAATCCGCCACATTGTATAATAAAAGTATAACAGCTAATTAAATTTATTGTGAAAATCGTAGTAATCACAATGTCTATCAAACTAAGGCAGGATATTATCAAGGAAAAGAAGAAGGAGGGGTCAGATGATATCAAGATATAGTGTAAAAAAGCCTTTTACTGTACTTGTAGGAGTACTGCTGGTAATAGTACTCGGTGTTGTATCACTTGGCAGGATGACGACAGATCTGCTGCCGGATATGAGCTTTCAGTATGCACTTATAGTGACAACAGATATGGGAGCAAGTCCACAGGAGGTGGAGAGCGATGTCACCGCGCCGCTTGAAGCAGCTATGGCAACTACGTCCAATATCAAAAACGTAAGCTCAATGTCATATAACAGCTATTCTCTGGTGACATGCGAGTATGAGCAGAATGCCAACATGGATTCTGTAGTGATAGAGATGCAGCAGAAAATAGATCAGGTCAAGGCTGGCTGGAAGGATGGAGTGGGTACTCCGACCATTATGAAGATAAATCCGGACATGCTTCCAATCATGATGACTGCTGTGGATATGGATGGGAAAAGTAAGTCGGAAATCACCGACTTTGTGGAAAACACACTTAAGCCTGCAATTGAGAGTACAGAGGGAGTCGCATCAGTGACTGCGACAGGTGAGCTCACCGAGCAGATACAGGTCACGATGAATCAGGCCAAGATAGATGCGCTCAATGAGAAAATAAATAATGCCGTTTCAAAGAAATTTGATGATGCAAAAAGTCAGATGGATGATGCAAGCGCAAAGATAGAGAGCGGACAAAACGCAATCGCATCTGCATCGGATCAGATGAGCGCGGGAGTGGATACGCTAAAGGAGCAAAAGGCAAAGCTTGCAGAGCAGAAGACTCAGCTGGAGAGTACTCTTGCAAGCTTAAATGAGCAGAAGAGCCAGCTTGAAACAATTCAGTCAGCTCTTTCAGACTTCATGAATAGTGATACATATACAAAGACAATTCCGTCACTCAAAGAGGGCGCAAATGCACCGGGTGAAGCGGGCACAGCACTCAAAGCGCAGCTTGAGCAGGTTGATAAGCAGATTGCATCACAGTTTTCAGGTCTCTCGGCGCTTGGAATCACCGTAAACACAGCAGATGATCTGCCTGCGGCAGCGTCAGCGATAGCACAGACTCTCATTCAGGTGAATACAGGTATAGAGCAGTGCCAAAGCGGGCTTGACCAGATAGCACAAGGAGAGACAGCACTTTTAGATGCTTATGATAATCTAAACAGTCAGGCAGCCATCAGCTCGATAAGCATAGGACAGCAGTCGGCACAGCTTGCAACAGCAGCGGCATCTCTTGACAGCTCAAAGAAGGAGCTTGAAAAGAGTAAGGATGATGCACTTGACAAGTCAAACTTAAATGCAGTTTTAACAATTGACTCACTCTCGCAGCTGCTTGTCGCTCAGAATTTTGATATGCCTGCAGGCTATGTAAATGATTCAAATGGCACGCAGTACATAGTACAGGTGGGAGATGAGATAAAATCAATTGAGGATTTAACAAATCTTGTGCTCATGGATATGAAGCTTGATGGAATAGCTCCTATTCATGTCGGTGATGTGGCAGATGTTGAGATGACTGACAACTCGGATGAGACATATGCGATAGTCAACGGTAATCCCGGAATAATGCTCTCCATGGAGAAGCAGACCGGCTACTCTACAGGAGACGTCACAGACCGTCTTTTGGACAAGCTTGATTCGCTGGAAAAGGAAAATGACGGATTACATACCACAGTGCTCATGAATCAGGGCGTATACATCGACATGGTAGTAAAGAGTGTTATGGAAAATATGATAGTTGGAGCAATACTTGCCATTTTCGTATTGCTTTTGTTCTTAAAGGATATAAAGCCGACACTTGTTATCGCAGCATCTATACCGCTATCGGTTATTGTGGCTGTGGTGCTTATGTATTTTACGGATATCACCTTAAATATCATTTCTATGTCGGGACTTGTGCTTGGAATAGGAATGCTGGTGGATAATTCAATCGTAGTAATCGAGAATATCTACAGATTAAGGGGAGAGGGATATTCGGTAAAGAAGGCGGCTGTTGAGGGTGCAAATCAGGTGGCAGGAGCAATTTTTGCCTCTACACTTACCACGGTAAGTGTGTACGCGCCAATCATTTTTACTGATGGAATCACGAGACAGCTCTTTGTAGACCTGGCACTTACGGTAGCGTTTACTCTTATGGCATCTCTTGTAGTGGCACTCACATTTGTACCGGCAATTGCTTCAGGCATGCTCAAAAAGACGAAGGATATAAAGCATCCATGGTTTGACCGTTTTAAGGACTGGTATGGAAATGTGCTCGGCACATGTCTTAGATTTAAGCCGGTGGTATTTATTGCGGCAGTAGTGCTTTTAGTCGGCAGTGGCGCACTTTGCATGTCAAGGGGAATGACATTTATGGATATGGATATGGAGTCAGATCAGATTTCACTTACCATAGAGGCAAAGGGTGACGAAAAGCTTGACTTCAAGCAGCTTACAGAGCTGTCTGATAAGGTCATGGACAAAATATCTGATATAAAGGGCATAGACACAATAGGAGCTACAGCAGGCGGCAGCTCGACCATGAACCTGATGAGCTCAGGAAGCGACAGCGTGAGCATGTATATATTGCTTGATGAGAAGTCGGATGTTTCATCGGATAAGGTAATAGATGAAATTGAAAAACGCACAAAGAATCTGGACTGCAAGGTAACAGCATCTTCACAAGCTATGGACTCATCAGAGTTTTTCGGAAGTGGTCTCTCTGTCAGGATTAAGGGTAATGATATAGACAAGCTGCAGAAGCTTGCAGGTGATGTGGCAGATATCCTTAAGGACACAAATGGAGTGACAGATATAGATGACGGTCTTGGCGATACAACCAATGAGCTTAAGATAACTGTGGATAAGGAAAAAGCAGCAAAGTATGGCTATACGGTGGCTCAGGTATACCAGCTCGTATCCGGTGAGATATCATCTCAAAAGAGCGCAACAACCATTACGACCGACATAAAGGACTATGAGGTATACCTACAATCTGCAGAGCAGTCTGATGTGACTGTGGACGATATCAAAAACCTTACATTTACCTATAAGGATAATGATGGCAGTGAAAAGGAGATTCCGCTCAGTGATATCTGCACTATTTCACAGGAACAGACCCTGAGTACCATTCACCGAGATGCTCAGACCAGATATATTACAGTATCAGGTGCGGTTGATGAAAACCATAATGTAACATTACTAAGTAATAAAATTAAATCGAAAATTGATAAACTTAGCATTCCTGATGGCTATTCAATAGACATGGAGGGCGAGGATGAGACAATAAATGAGTCAATGAGTCAGCTTGGACTTATGCTTGTGCTTGCAGTGATATTTATCTATCTTATCATGGTGGCGCAGTTCCAGTCATTGCTTTCACCGTTTATTATCATGTTCTGTATACCTCTTGCGTTTACAGGAGGCTTTATAGCTCTTTTCATTACGGGAAATGAGCTCGGAATCATATCAATGCTTGGCTTTATCATGCTGGCAGGCCTCATTGTAAATAATGGAATCGTGCTCATTGATTATATCAATCAGGCCAGGAGAGAGGGCATGAGCAAGCATGAGGCAATCATAGATGCAGGCCGTACAAGGCTTCGTCCAATACTGATGACAGCGATGACCACCATACTTGCAATGTTTACATCGGCGATAGGTATCGGAGATGGCTCAGATATGATAAGGCCGATGGCAATCGCAATAATAGGAGGTCTCGTATACGGAACCATCCTTACGCTTATAGTAATTCCATGTATCTATGATGCGTTCAACAGAGAGAAGAGCATGGTAGAGGAAGAACTGTAGCAGGATAGAAGGAAAAAAGCTGGAAATATAGAGAGTTGGAGGATTTTTACATGGCAAAGTATATTATGGCATTAGATGCGGGCACTACCAGCAACAGATGTATACTTTTCAATGAGAATGGCGAGATGTGCAGCGTGGCACAGAAGGAATTTACGCAGTTTTTCCCGAAGCCGGGTTGGGTGGAGCACGATGCAGAGGAAATCTGGGCCACACAGCTTGAGGTGGCAAAGGAGGCAATGGCCAATATACAGGCTACGGCAGCCGACATATGTGCGATAGGCATTACTAACCAGAGAGAGACCACGATTGTGTGGGACAAAAATACGGGAGAGCCGGTTTATCACGCGATAGTATGGCAGTGCAGGCGCACGGCAGAGTATGCGGATTCACTGAAGGAGAAGGGGCTTACCGAGACCTTCAGAAAAAAGACAGGGCTTGTGATAGATGCTTATTTTTCGGCAACTAAGCTCAAGTGGCTCCTTGACAATGTGCAGGGAGCAAGGGAGAGAGCCGAAAGAGGCGAGCTTTTGTTTGGAACAGTCGAGACGTGGCTTATATGGAAGCTCACTCAGGGGCAGGTGCATGTTACGGATTATTCCAATGCTTCAAGAACCATGATGTTTAATATCAATACCTTAAAGTGGGATGATGAGATACTTAAGGAGCTTGACATACCAAAGAGCATGCTTCCAAAGCCTATGCCGTCAAGCTGTGTGTATGGTGAGGTGAATCCGGTGTACTTCGGGGGACCGATTCCTATCGCGGGGGCGGCAGGAGACCAGCAGGCAGCACTTTTTGGACAGACCTGCTTTAGGGCAGGGGAAGCCAAAAATACATACGGTACAGGCTGTTTTCTGCTGATGAACACAGGTGAGATGCCTGTATCCTCAAAAAACGGACTTGTTACCACTATAGCCTGGGGTATAGACGGCAAGGTGGTATATGCGCTGGAGGGTTCAATATTTGTAGCAGGAGCCTCTATCCAGTGGCTACGCGATGAGATGAAATTTATCGATTCCTCAACAGATTCAGAATACATGGCGAGAAAGGTAAAAGACACAAACGGCTGCTATGTGGTGCCGGCATTTACAGGGCTTGGAGCACCGTACTGGGATCAGTATGCCAGAGGAACCATTGTGGGGCTTACGAGAGGTGTAAACAAGTACCATGTCATAAGGGCAACTCTGGAATCAATGGCATTTCAGGTGAATGATGTGCTTGAGGCAATGAAGGCTGATTCGGGCATCAATCTCACATCACTTAAGGTGGACGGCGGCGCCAGTGCCAATAATCTGCTCATGCAGATGCAGGCTGATATCAGCAATGCACCGGTCAACAGGCCTGTGTGCGTGGAGACAACAGCCATGGGCGCAGCGTACCTCGCAGGGCTTGCGGTGGGCTACTGGGAAAGCATGGATGATATAAAGAGAAACTGGTCTATTGACCGTGTGTTTGAGCCGGAGATAGCGGCTGATTTGAGAGAAAAGAAGCTTAAAATGTGGAAAAAGGCTGTCGCCTGCGCATTTAACTGGGCGAAGGATGAATAATAGCTTATGCTTGCATTGTTTTAAATGAGCTTAGTGATACGGCAATTAAACAATGCATGGAAATTGGTAGGAGAAAATAACATGTATGATGTAGTAATTATAGGAGCGGGAGTATCGGGAAGCGCCTGTGCCAGAGAGCTTTCGAAATATAACCTGTCCATCTGTGTGGTGGAAAAGGAGGAGGACGTGTGTTGTGGCACCTCAAAGGCAAATAGTGCTATTGTCCATTCCGGAATTGATTGTAAGACCGGTACACTTATGGCACAGATGAATATCCGTGGAAATGAGATGATGGACGAGCTTTCGAAGCAGCTTGATTTTGAGTTTAGAAGAAACGGCTCACTGATAGTGTGCTTTAGCGATGACGATATGCCAAGGCTTAAGGAGCTTTATAATCAGGGGATTGCAAACGGGGTGCCGGGACTTGAAATTCTTGATGCAGGCGAAGCGCATGAGATGGAGCCAAAGCTGTCTGATGAAGTTGTGGCAGCTATTTACTGCCCGACAGGAGGCATTGTATGTCCGTTTGGCATGAATATCGCATTTGCTGAGAATGCGGCAGCAAACGGTGTGGAGTTCTTATTTAACACCGAGGTGAAGGCGATACAAAAGGAGCAGACAGGCTATATTCTCATTACTCAAAAAGGCGAAATTCATGCACGCTGCGTTGTGAATGCAGCCGGTGTATATGCTGACGTGTTCCACAACATGGTAAGTGAAAACAAAATACATATTACACCAAGGCGCGGAGAGTACGAGCTTTTAGACAGGGCTGCGGGAGGTATCGTTGACAAGACTATTTTCCAGCTTCCGGGCAAATACGGTAAGGGCGTGCTTGTAACCCCGACAGTACACGGAAATATCCTAATCGGACCTACAGCAGATGACCATGAGGACAAGGATGGTACAAATACAACGAGAGCAGGTTTAGAGCATGTTGTGAAATCCGGCACACGTTTGGTGACGTCACTTCCTATGCGTCAGGTCATAACATCGTTTGCAGGAAACCGTGCACATGAGGACGGACATGAGTTTATCATCGAGGAGCTTTCTGACGCACCGTATTTTATTGACTGCGCAGGTATAGAGTCACCGGGCTTATCAAGTGCGCCGGCTATCGGTGAGAGAGTGGCAGCAATAGTTGAGGGGCTTTTTAATCCTTCTAAAAATGCGGATTTCATCGAGACAAGAAAAGGTATCTTAAATCCAAAGAAGCTTTCAGAGGATGAGTATAAAAAGCTGATAAAAGAAAAGCCTGAGTATGGCAATATAATCTGCCGCTGTGAGATGATTACGGAGGGCGAGATAATGGATGCGGTAAACAGACCACTTGGCGCAAAGTCACTTGATGGTGTGAAGAGACGCACCAGAGCCGGAATGGGCAGATGTCAGGCAGGCTTCTGTTCTCCGAGAACTATGGAGATTATCGCCAGAGAGAGAGGCATTTCACAGCTTGACATCACTAAAAGCGGTGGAAAGTCAAAGATAGTTGTTGGAATGAGCAGGAATCGTGGATAGTCTGTCTTATTTCCAAGAGACAGGTGACGATAGCTTGATATTGGATTAATATCAGCTTAACATAGGGGGACAATATGGAATTTTACGATATTGTGATAGTAGGAGGAGGCCCGGCAGGTCTTGCGGCAGCAGCTTCCGCTAAGAAAAATAAAATAGATAAAATACTTATACTGGAAAGAGACTGTGAGCTTGGTGGTATCTTAAATCAGTGTATACACAACGGCTTTGGCCTGCACACCTTTAAGGAGGAACTCACAGGCCCTGAATATGCCGGCAGATTTATCAAAGAGGTCAAAGAGCTTGGCATAGAGTACAGGCTGAATACGATGGTCATGGACATCTCGACAGGTGACGAGTTCGAAAACGGGGCAGATGACAGGCATGATGTAAAGATAAAAGATGAGGCAAACGATAAAATAGTTACAGCTATGAACCGCACAGACGGACTTTTCCATATCGCTGCAAAGACCGTAATACTTGCGATGGGCTGCAGGGAGAGAGCAAGAGGTGCTCTTAACATACCCGGCTACAGACCGGCAGGAATTTTCTCGGCGGGCACAGCTCAGAGACTGGTGAATATAGAGGGCTACATGCCGGGACGAAAGGTAGTAATACTCGGCTCAGGAGATATCGGTCTTATCATGGCTAGGAGAATGACCTTGGAGGGGGCAAAGGTGCAGGTGGTTGCAGAGCTCATGCCGTATTCGGGAGGCTTGAAGCGTAATATCGTGCAGTGCCTTGATGATTTTGGAATTCCGCTTAAGCTCAGCCACACAGTGGTTGATATAAAGGGCAGGGAGCGTGTGGAGGGCATCACTCTTGCACAGGTTGACGAGCACAATAAGCCGATTGAGGGAACGGAGGAGTTTTACGAGTGCGATACGCTTTTACTCTCGTGCGGACTCATTCCGGAAAATGAGATTTCAAAAACAGCAGGTGTAGAGCTCAATCCGGTAACAAGCGGACCGGTCGTAAACGAAAGCCTTGAGACAAATGTGCCCGGTGTATTTGCCTGCGGAAATGTGCTTCATGTGCATGACCTCGTGGATTATGTGTCAGAGGAAGCGACAGCAGCAGGCCGCCATGCCGCAGAGTATGTAAAAAATGGCGGTGATAAGAGTTGCGATGGCAAAGAAATATCGATAACCGCTACAGGCGGAGTCAGATATACTGTCCCAAGCACTATAAATACTGCACAGATGGATGATACTGTGACGGTAAGATTTCGAGTGGGAGCTGTGTATAAGAATTGTTATATTGCAGTATATCTGGATGATAAACAATTACAGCACCGCAAGCGCCCTGTAATGGCACCGGGTGAGATGGAGCAGGTAGTGCTGCAGAAGAAGCAGCTCATCGAAACAGACAATCCCTGCACAATTACGATAAAGATTGAGGAGGCATAGTATCATGGAAGAGAGAAATTTGACATGTATAGGCTGCCCTCTGGGCTGTGCCCTTAAGGTGACAATAGACGGAGAAAATGTCACAGTAACCGGAAATACCTGCAAGCGCGGAGCAGACTACGGAGCAAAGGAAGTGACACATCCGATGCGAATCGTGACAAGCACAGTCTGTGTGAAAAACGGCACAATACCTATGGTATCCGTAAAGACAGCACAGGATATTCCAAAGGAAAAGATAATGGATGTGATGGACTGTATCAACCGGATCACGGTAGAGGCACCGGTGCATATAGGTGATGTACTGCTAAGCGATGTTGCAGCAACCGGTGTGGATATAGTCGCAACTAAGAATGTTGAATATAAGTAAAGAAAAAATAAAGAAATCTTATTGATATTTTCTTTGCTGTTGCATATACTATAAGCAAGAAAGGAGTGTTGTATATGTCACAGTCAGTTAATGTTAATTTTAAATTGGATGCAGATGTAAAAAAAAGCATGGAACAGGTGTGTTCGGAATTAGGTCTTTCTATGAGTGCAGCGTTCACCGTTTTTGCAAAAAAAGTAGGCAGAGAAAAGCGTATTCCTTTTGAGGTATCGGTAGATCCGTTTTATTCTGATAGCAATATCCGTTATTTGGAAAATATCGTGCGCGATATTAAGGATGGCAAAGCTCACTTCGCAGAGCATGATTTGATAGAGGAGGACTAATGAGGTTACTATGGGAAGATAGGGCATGGAGCGATTATTTATACTGGCAGACGCAGGATAAGAAAACACTGAAAAGAATTAATGGACTTATCAAGGATATTCAGCGAAGTACGTTTGAGGGTATAGGTAAACCGGAACCATTAAAGGAAAATCTTAGTGGTATGTGGAGCAGACGCATTGATGACACTAATCGAATTGTTTATTATGAAAAAGATGAGATAATTTATATTGTTTCATGTAAAGGTCATTATGATGATTGAAAAATCATATTGACAAATCACCCAATGCACTTTAATATTGTAGAAAGAAACAGGCAAATATTTAAAGGCATAAGAAAGAGGAGTACATGACGAAAGCTTTCAGAGAGAGCATCCGGTCCGTAAGATGGTGATACATTTTGGGCAGGCTGAAAGATGCTTAAGACAGAAATCATGGAAGGTAGCTTTTGAGCCGAAGAACCCAGAAAGTTAAATCTATATATAACGAGATTTGACATAAGTTCTTCCGATTCGTCCACGTTACAGGACAAGAGGCATTCGAGCGTATATGTCATATATTTTAGTGTATATGTTGCTCTGATGTAAACGAAGGTGGTACAGCGCTTATTCGCCCTTCCGGTCGTAGACCGGAGGGGCGTTTTTTGTAGACTGAGATGTGCACATATAGCGCAAATTTATTTGCTACTATGCTATTTTCGTCATGGCATGTACTAAAACTGTAAGACCGGCAGATTGCGCATGCAATCTAATCGGTCGCCAGATGAAAAGAAAAACAGCAAAAGCTCACAGCCTGAATTATCAGGCCGCGCATTATGTATGAAATTATGTGATTTATGGAGCTGCCTAGAGACTGTTAAAATTATGTACACAGCTCAGCAACGCACGCACATGGACGTGCGGGCGAGGCGTTAGCGCCATGGACGGCGCTAAAAGCCGGTTGCGTCATGGTCTAAGCAATCATTCATCATAATTTTTACAGTGTCTTGGCAGCGTAATCATGAACATAATTCCATACATAATGCGCGACCTGATACAAAACACCCCCAAAGCTTTTGCGTCATTCATATAAAAGGAGGAAAACATGAGCAAAGAACTAAACAAAACCTACGATCCAAAGGACATCGAGGACCGTCTTTACAAAAAGTGGGAAGACAACGGCTACTTCCATGTAGAGGTAGACCGCAGCAAAAAACCATTCACAATCGTGATGCCACCACCAAACATCACAGGACAGCTGCACATGGGACATGCCCTTGACAACACCATGCAGGATATCCTTATCAGATACAAGAGAATGCAGGGCTACAATGCACTCTGGCAGCCGGGAACAGACCACGCATCCATCGCAACAGAGGTAAAGGTCATCCAGGCACTTAAAGAGCAGGGAATCAACAAGGCAGACCTTACAAGAGAAGAGTTCCTGGAGAAATGCTGGGACTGGAGAAAAGAGTACGGCGGACGTATCGTAAAGCAGCTTCGTAAGCTTGGATCATCAGCAGACTGGCAGCGTGAGAGATTTACCATGGATGAGGGATGCTCACATGCAGTACAGGAGGTATTTACAAAGCTTTATAAGAAGGGCTGGATTTATAAGGGCTCAAGAATCGTAAACTGGTGTCCGGTATGTAAGACATCTATTTCAGATGCAGAGGTAGAGCATGAGGAGCAGGACGGCTTCTTCTGGCACATTAACTATCCTGTAGTTGGCGAGGAAGGCAGATTCGTAGAGATAGCAACAACACGTCCTGAGACACTTTTCGGAGATACAGCCGTAGCTGTAAACCCTGATGATGAGCGTTATCAGGATATCATCGGAAAGACCTTAAAGCTTCCATGCACAGACAGAGAGATTCCTGTAATCGCAGATTCATACGTAGATAAAGAATTTGGAACAGGCTGTGTAAAGATTACACCTGCACACGACCCTAACGATTTCGAGGTAGGAAAACGCCACAGCTTAGAGGAAATCGTTGTAATCAATGATGATGCCACAATGAATGAAAAGGCCGGAAAATATGCCGGAATGGACAGATACGAGTGTAGAAAGGCACTGGTTGAGGATCTTAAGGAGCAGGGCCTTTTAGTAAAGGTTGTACCACACTCACACAATGTAGGTGTGCATGATCGCTGTCACACAACAGTTGAGCCAATGATCAAGCAGCAGTGGTTCGTCAAGATGGACGAGATGATCAAGCCTGCAGTTGAGGGAGTAAAGAACGGAGAAATCAAGCTCCTTCCTTCAAGAATGGACAAGACATACTTCAACTGGACAGATAATATCCGCGACTGGTGCATCAGCCGTCAGCTCTGGTGGGGACACAGAATACCTGCATGGTACTGTGATGACTGTGGAGAGATGGTAGTTTCAATAGAAAAGCCTGGCAAATGTCCTAAGTGTGGCAAGGAGCACTGGACACAGGATCCTGATACACTTGATACATGGTTCTCATCAGCGCTCTGGCCATTCTCAACACTCGGCTGGCCTGAAAAGACAGAGGATCTTGACTATTTCTATCCAAACGATGTGCTCGTAACAGGCTACGATATCATTTTCTTCTGGGTAATCAGAATGATTTTTTCAGGCTATGAGCAGATGGGCAAGGCACCATTCCACACAGTGCTTTTCCATGGACTCGTAAGAGATTCTCAGGGCCGCAAGATGAGTAAATCACTCGGAAACGGAATTGATCCGCTTGAGGTTATCGACAAGTATGGTGCAGATGCACTTCGTCTGACACTTATCACAGGAAATGCACCGGGAAATGATATGCGTTTCTACTGGGAGAGAGTTGAGGCTTCAAGAAACTTCGCCAACAAGGTATGGAATGCATCAAGATTTATCATGATGAACCTTGAAGGTGTAGAGCTTAGAGAACCAAAGCTTGATGAGCTTCATGCAGCAGACAAGTGGATTCTTTCAAGGGTAAATACTCTCGCAAAGGATGCCACAGAAAACATGGACAAGTTCGAGCTTGGAATCGCAGTACAAAAGGTATACGACTTCATCTGGGATGAGTTCTGTGACTGGTATATCGAGATTGCAAAGGTTCGTACCTACAAGAAGGATGAAAATCCAGAGTCAGCAAATGCAGCACTCTGGACACTTAAGACAGTACTTGTAAATGCACTGAAGCTCCTTCATCCATATATGCCGTTTATCACAGAGGAAATCTTCTGCACACTTCAGTCAGACGAGGAGACTATCATGCTCTCTAAATGGCCTGAGTACAAGGAAGAGTGGAATTTCCCGGCAGAAGAAGCCGCAATCGAGCACTGCAAGGATCTCGTAAAGGGTATCAGAAATGTCCGTACACAGATGGATGTTCCACCTTCAAGAAAGGCAAAGCTATTCATCACAAGTGATGATGAGGCAGTCAGAAAGGTATTCGAGGACAACAAGGAGGTATATGTAAATCTTGCATTTACCAGCGAGATTGCAGTACAGCAGGGCAAGGCCGGTATTGGAGATGACGCTGTATCAGTAGTGATACCTGATGCGGTTGCATACCTGCCGCTTGAGGACCTTGTTGATTTCGAGAAGGAAAAGGAAAGACTCAATAAAGAAAAGGATAAGCTCACAAAGGAGCTTGCGCGCTCAAGGGGCATGCTCTCAAATGAGAAATTCTTAAACAATGCAAAGCCTGAAAAGGTTCAGGAGGAAAAGGATAAGCTTGCAAAGTATGAGCAGATGATGGCTCAGGTAGAGGAACGTCTGGCTCAGTTTAAATAATTAAATACAGATTATATTTTGTGAACACTGTTTTCCTGGGGCAAGGATGCAAAGGAGGCCGTCCACAATGCGGTGGTTCTTGAATAGAATAGAACAAAGAAAGAATATGGAGATAAAATAGAAAGGAATAAACAATGAATGTAAATCCTATAACAAGATT
>ULZG01066081.1_pt1 | contig 18715 bp, 15 predicted proteins | sample 1962881 | NCBI WGS metagenome assembly ULZG01 (sample SAMEA4835883, study PRJEB28245) | human gut metagenome | biome: gut microbiome; material: fecal sample | place: Denmark | collected 2008 | reverse complement strand
CTAAAGGATTATTTATATGTGCTTAACATGTTTACATATATTCTATCTAAGATTAAAATACGTTATTACCTACATCCTTCCATATAAACAGTTCAGCCTTCATTCTTGTTACAAAGAAGTAAGTTAAAATCTCCTCCACCTTCTCCAATTTATTCTTAGAAAGTGTGGACGCCAGTTCATAACAGGTTGAGGACAATTCCAGTTCCTATTTTGTACTTCAGCTACGTGACTTGCTACAATAGCAGGATTTTCACCATTACGTATAGCTTCACAAAGTACACGAACAACTTCCCTTTTATCCGTATATTCTGCATCGCCAAATCCGCTGACAGTTTTCAATACCTCCATTATATCACCCGCATAGCCAACAAATGTATCAAACTGAGAATAGCTAATGTCTTTTAACCTACAATTTCCGCCGAACAAAACGATGTTATAAATAGGTAGCCGAGCAAACTGTTCGGATTGTTCCCTCAATGCCTTAATATGACCGGTATTCTGCATAATCGGATTATAAAACCGATACTTTTCCCGACCATAATTCAGAATCTGAGTCCAATAGCGTTGTTTTTCATTACCAAACAGCCAGCCACTATAATCTTTCACCTCTATAACGACTAATCCCTGCGGTGTAGCTACTACAAGGTCAATCTGAGAATATCCCCCACCTTTTTTCTTCACGTACAAGTCATGAAAGATCGCTTTCGGATGGACACCTTTCTTTAACATCTTGATGATGAGTTTCCGTTCTGCCCTTGTCCCTCTTGTAGGAGAAGAAACAGAACAAAGTAGCTTCATATCTCTTCGGTGATTGAGATACGTAACTATAGAAATGAATATGAATAATGCGATTAGTAGATATTCCATACTTTAAAGTAAATGAATAATTATTACACTTATAAAAAAGTATTAAATAACTTCTACTCTCAAGCTGATATTAAAATATTTAGCAATCAATTCAATATCATGTTTCTTTGATTGTGTACTGGTATTCGTCATCAAGAACCACCCATTTCCTAAAGTTTTTTGCTTGTCTCCATATTTCTTATCAATGGTATTCGATACCAAAGGTATTTTACAGTGTTTTATACCCAAAGAACGAACACGCTCCATTCCTACCTTACGAACAAACAAAACAAAACTTTCGGCAGCATTTCTTTCTTGAATTATGCTTCCATCGGCAAATATGATTCTCAATCGTGTCACAGGTTGTTTTACTACCTTAGGACCTGTTTTTCCAATTTCTTTATGTTCAACCTCTGGATCAGGAAGAATTTCCTTTGCGTCCATTTCAGCAGCAAAGTTTCGTTTGCGACTTAGATGTACGCTTAGTGGTTTTCCCGGCATATAATCCACAACTAATACAAGCTCTCGCTGTACTGGTTGTAAAGCCGGCTCTATAGTTTTACTCAACACTGGAAGGATTTCTTTCTTGATAATATCTTCCTCCAATTCATTAGCCTTTCTTTCAAGGTCTTCATTTACCGGAAGTCCCTCTTTCCGGAGGGTTTCCATCGCTTCATATAGTTTACTTAGCCTTGACATAACAATAATTAATTTCTTTTAAAATGTATTCCAAAAATACTCAACTACAATTTAGCAATCAGTTTTTTTTCGTCTATAATAGAAACGCAATTAGTTGGTAAGAAGCGTATTTTATATTTTTGATGTAATTTCTTATATTCAGTAGCATCGTCAAAGATAGTTTGATTAAATGACACCTTATTTTTTCTAGGAAATGATATTATACCATAAACACGTTGTTTTTCAATAATACCTTTATTCCTAAATATTTGCACTGTAGATATAATCTGGGTCTTTACTTTGTCCTTATATACAGATATATTTTTTGATTTACAATCTTTAATCTCCACAAAAGCCAAACTCACATTTTTATGTTCGTTTTCAGGGAAAAATACACATTCGCAATGAGATAAGTCATCTCCATTATTATCTTTAAACTGATTATCATTAAAAATATTACATACGACAGCTAATTGTGAAGAATTTTCCAAAATTAAGCAGTCCATATCTGTAGTGCTATTTGGAATTTGTGGAACAGTTTCATGAAATTCTACTTTTCTATTACTACCTGTTCTTTCAGTGAAATCAGTAATATACAATCTAGAAGCCGTACTACAACAAAAGACGGATTGCGGATAGATAGCTTGTAGTTTATTCTTCATCTTCGTAGTAGTTTAAAAGTTCCAAATACTCTTTTGAATTTTTCTTATATGCCTTATTTAAATAATTATCCTCAATTATGCCATCTTCATCTTGCACACAACGAAGAGTACCATTATCCAATTCAAAGACAGACACCGATTTGGGATTAATCCATGCTGAATGAGATGCAAAATCAGAAACCTCCTCTTCTGGAATATCATCTCTTACCAGCCCTCCCATCATACAATTATTAAGAGCAAACAATATGTATGGACTATGCGTGGTAATAATAGCGGCATGTTCTTTATCATTCTGCATAATTTCCAACAACCAATAAACAAATTCTTGTTGCGTATCTGGAAAAAGATTTTGCTCTGGTTCTTCTATAAACAACTGAGTATAATGATAATTAAACAACCGATCTATAACGTGGACAGCTTCATATATGTTATGAGACAATTCTTTCGGTGGCAAATCCGAGAATTTGTTTATCGCCTTTACATCGTAACTCTCAAGCATTTTAAACATAGAAATCAATATATTAGAATGTTTCTTGAAGTTACTGATATTTTCTCCATCAGCAATTCTATTAGCCACCATAATCATTTCATTAGCAAAATCCTTTCTTGCCATTTCTTTAGATGGAGACAAAGCCCTTTGCTTCTTATACAGATTTGATAACATGTATATTATCGTCTGATACAATGGTAATACAGATTGAACACCACTTGATGCATTCGTAAGTAATAACTTTGATCCATTGTCAAATATATAGTCCTTGTCATTAATATTTTCATAAGAAACTTCCCTACTAAGAAGATTAGAGATATCAAGTTTCTTAATATCTTCTTTAGCTTCTGACCAGTCATAAGCAAAATAAAGTAACACATTGTTTCCCTCATTATACTTACTAAAATTAGGTACCCCAGCCACAAAGTTACGTTCCGAAGGAATGTAACATATTTTGGGATAAGAGAATATCATTTTATCATTTAACTTAATGGTAGTTTTCTTTGAACTATGAGTATAAGTTATAGTCATAGCTTCTCCCTCATACTTTATACTAGCATTTTTGTGAAAATATCCATCCAGCTTATGATATTCTATAAGAGAATCATAAAACACGCCCTGTTTTTGATAATTTTCCAATTGTTTATCATTCAAGAAGCATGTTTTCTCTACCCACTGACAGTGGCAAAGTATTTTAGATATAGTACTTTTTCCTGACGATTGAGGTCCCATAAAAACATTTATTCTATTCACCTCAAATTCTACAAGCTTTATCGCTCCAATATTCTTTATCGTAAGTTTTTGCATACCTTTTTTATTTTTTAATGTGTATATAATATTTGAGACTTTTCTATAAACATCTGGAATATATTATTTAATGAACTCTCTTTTGAGATATAGCCAAAGACTATTTCATCTGCTATTTCGGAAAGATATGAATTCCTTTTATTTGCCGTATCTTTACTTACTCTAACAGCATTGGGTGACGTACTTATAATAAGCAATCGCCCTTCATTCATTGGATTTGTCAATTCATTAGGAAGCTCCTTATACATCTGTCTGGCAATAACTATAATCACAGGTTGCCTACCTTTTAATAGAAAATGTAGAACGTCTTTTTCTATTTTTGATTGAAATCCTCCAATTATGACATTGTCGCCATCAGCCATTTTTGTAGCCCAGTCATAACAACGTAATATAGCCCCACTACTCACTGTTCGCGAGCAAAGGAAAGCTACCTTACGTGACTCCAATAACTTTCTATTTCCTAAATATTCTATTTGCATAATATATTGTTTTTGCAAGCATAATATTTTACAATCTACTGACTTTCAATTTCTTGCAATTTCTAAAATTAAAATTGCAAGCAGAAGTACAAGCAAATAAATTTATACGCATACATTCACAACTATTTATCATAAAGCTGTTCTTAAAGATCCATTATATCGCATTCTCCTTTATCAAGAGTTCATAAAACCAACTGATACTCAATTTTGTCATTTTCTTAATAATCAGCCCTCCTCTTCATTATTTAATTCATCTCCCATTCGATATTTGATATCATAGTTGATAATAAAATCAAGTTCTTCATTTGTTAATTTATAATATTGGGATAAAATTTCATCAATCCTATCTATTATTGATTTAGATAAACTTATCTTAAAAGATTGAGTTTTTGTTTCACCCTTACTTTTTTGTTGACGAATAAGTAATGAGCTATTAGCCTTTAAATCTGATATGTATAAAGAACTTAATTGTAACATTTTTTTATCTCGAACAATCTCCTTAGAAAATTTAAAACCTGTAATATCAGAAGGATTTAAATCTCTTAAATTTGATGTAATCGTATACCACCACCAAAATAAACTGCTACTTAGCACTCCAACAAGTATAGTAGCTTCTTCCTGTGTATTAACAGCTATAAATGTTTCTCTACTCGATTTTCCTTTAATTCCATTACAATAAAACAAAGGTGAAAAATCTGTAAAGACCTTCCAATACAAACCTCCAGTTGTACGATAAAAAATCTTCTGATTAGATGTACTATTTACAAATAAACTAATATTACCATCTGCAGATAACATTTTATTTAGTATTGATTTATCTATTTTACTACTTAATTTTGGCATCCAAAATGAATTACGTTTTTCATCATATTGGATATACTTAATATCCTGAAATAAGTAATCTCTACTTTCAACGCTCCACTTAAGATATGCCGTTGAATATTTAGAATAAGTCGGTAAAGTGACAGTTGCTACGAATATGCTTAATGCTCTATTTACAGCATCAAAAAGTTTAGACGGACGCCATGCGTAATTAGAATACCATACAGAATGATTGGATTCCAATAATTGTTGAATCTTTACCATACGTTGAGTACAAACAATCGCAAGAGGAACAATCATACTTATATTACCTTTTTTATTAAGCAAAGTCAAACTTCTTTCTATACAATATGCATGAACAGCATTACTATCTAAACATACATAATTATCAATAGAATAATTTATTTGTCTTTTCTCTAAATACGGCGGATTACCTATAATAACATCAAATCCACCATTACCTTGAATAATCTGATAATATTCAGCAATCCAATGAAATGGCTGGTGAGATTCTTTCCATACTTCAAACGAAGTTCCACCTGATGATGAAAATAATTGATGATCAAGTAAATCTGTGAGTTTTGACAATCTATCCTTCAGTTCTGTTTTAGCGGCTTTTACAGATTCCAAGTCATCATGGTCAGCTAATTGCTGCGTACGGAATATATTGTAAGCTTTACTTACTTTCTCCATTTCAGTTTCAACCTTCTCACGGAACTCTTGTTGAGTAAACATATCAGCATAGCTTGTTCCTGCTACTATTTCATCCTCATTAGCATATCCAACCAAAGTATTACCACAACGAACATTAAAGTCTATATCCGGCAATGGGTCAAGCCCAAGATTTGGAGCACGACAATCCACCTCTACTACAGCAACCATCTTCAGGAATAGACGAAGTTTCGCTATTTCAATAGCCTCTTGCATTATATCTACTCCATATAGATTACGCAAGATTATGCTCTTATAAATGAAATATTGAATATTGGAACGATAACGGTTTTTTATCTCTCCTATTTCATCTTTAAATAAATTTGGGTTCTGACTGTTCCACTCCATCATACGGTCAATACAAATCTCGTATAACGGTTCAAGAATATTCATGGCTGCAAACAGAAATGCACCTGAACCACAAGTAGGGTCAAGTATTGTAACTTTCTGCAAAGCATGATAGAAATTTCCTATAAATCTATGATTGTCTGTTGTAACAAGTAAATCTCCCACAAAAGAACGAATGTCAAGATTATAAGTTATAAAATCATTTATTTGCGAGATTTCACCTTTCTGTATTTTTTCTAAAATGGTTTCACATCTTTGCAGTCTTTCTATGGTTTCACGCCATATCTCAGTAGGCAACGCCCATGGTTCCGGAGTTTTATTATTCCAGTCTTTTCTACGTTCCAAAAGATTTGGTTTAGCAGTATCAATTCCTTCAGCTATATTTGCAGGAATACGTGACTCCCAGTCAGGAGTATAGCCTTGTTTTACAGCACTGAAGATATATTTATCACCACTGTCTTTAAGCATCTGCCATATAAAGCCTTTAGGCATAAACAATGTACCCATTTCCTGAGTTGAGTCCTTAACTTTGTCCATCAGGAATGGAAGAATACAATTACGCCCAATATATTCTGTTATATCTTCTTTGGTATAATAAGCTCCCATTTGAGCCCTGTCATTAATGTACTGCTCAAAAATATATCCCAAAACATCAGGATTAATGTCTTTACCGGAAGCAGAAATTCGTGTATCAAGATGCCATCTCCATTTATCGAAAAACTCAAAAAGATGTTCAAAAGCTTCATCTGCAATATCTATGTTCTGATAATCCTGCTCTATCTGATGACGATCAAACATACCACCGTTTAGATATGGAATCCGGCCATATACTGTTTCAAAATCACGGTTATGTGTAGGCGAATTCAAACCGTCCTGAAAAAGCTGCATCAAGAAACCTTGATAAAATGACTTAAAGAAGCGGTTTTCTCCCTTTTCATCTTGACACCATTTCAGTTTATCACGCAGGTAATTAACATTATTATCAAGAAAACCCTTCTTCTGGATGAAATAGCAGAACATCAACCTGTTAAGCATAACAGAAGTGTACCATTGTTTATTTCTATTGTTTTTCAATTCAATAGTATCGTCTATACCAGAAATAAATTGGGCAAACGCATTATGTTCCTTTTTAAAACCGGCATAAAAATCCTTGGTTATCTTCTCGGAATTAACGGAAAATGTACCTTGAATCCTTTCCTTCACATCTACAATTGTTGTATGCTCACTATTTTCAAAAGTAAGACCATCAATCTTTGAGAATACAAAATCAGCCTTTACTGCATTTTCATACTCTATAGTTACCAAATCGCGCTTGTCAACATTACGCACAGGAGCCACCCACTGATGATGTTCTGTTCCACGCTTGATATAAATCGCTATATAATCATTTGCCGAACGGCGCAACTTTGTATCTATACGTTTGCAAACAGATGCAGTAGGAATATCATCTACCTCACAGGTTAAAACCTGAAAACCATTTCGTTCTGCCACAGCAACAAACTGATACTGTATGTCATCAATATCAATTAAAGGTAACTCTGCTTGCCCGCGATAATTATTCCAACCCATTTCTGTAATAAACATTTCACGAAAACGGGCTTCTTTTATTAATTCTATAAATATATTTTTCTTCATGCTTATTCTTTATATTTAATGCCCATTGAGCAAATGATTGTATTCTCCTTATTTGCTGATAGCTCTTCTTCTACACGACATAATGAACCGTTTTTTCTCATTTCAAGAACGTATTCCACTATATCGTCGCTTGCTGTCTTACTGGAACTACGCATCATGCGTCCCAACATGAATTTCGTTCCTTCAAGCAACGGATAATTGTATATTTCATCTATAGCCAATTTCAATTGTTCACGATTTTCTTCGCTAAAGAATAGAGTTGCTGGCTTTTCGTAATAATGCTCTAATAAAGAGATAATTCTATATCTGGTACTGAAACGGTTACCCAATATACCTCCTGTAACTGTTTTACTCTGGTTCTTAATCATTTCTATTGCCTTTCCTACTAGTTCGTGATGCTGCTCCATAGGACTTACAGGCATTTCCTTTGAACTACAAGCCAAAGCATTAAGTATTTTCTTCTGGCTTTGTGTAATAAACTCACCTTCAGCATTAAGCCATGTCAGCATATCAAAGTCATTAGCTGTACGTGCATATGTTATTACTCCCTCATCCAGCTTATTAACGGTTGTTTTGGTGGAATAAATCATATTCTGCAAATTAGGTATAATCTGTTTCAACTCCGGTCTGGCATCAGTAGCGGATTTCCATATCTGATATGCTTGAGAAGAAAGATCCACCTCTACATCATCATCGTCGTCAAGAACTCCGCTACGTTCATTAAACATATCACGAAGATTCTGCTCATTACCTTCGAAAAAGATTTCATCAGAACCTACAATATTAGCATTCTCGTTAATACGAGCATTCAAACGACCTCGTAAGTTTATTATATCTTCTACTCCATCTGCTGGGAAAAAAGAATAACAGTATATTTTATCGGCAGTCTGTCCGATACGGTCAACACGTCCGGCACGCTGAATTAGCCTTATAATAGCCCAAGGTAAATCAAAGTTCACTATCACATGAGAATCCTGAAGGTTCTGTCCTTCGGACAACACATCAGTAGCAATCAATACCCGATATTGCTCTTCTTGGGATATATCGCTTTTTTCATTACTTATAGGTGAGAATTTCTCAACAACCGAAGTCGGATTGTCACTATCGCCTGTAGCAATTCCTATAGAACTAACTCCACGTTTGCGTAATTGATTATATACATAAAGTGCCGTATCACTATATTGAGTAAACACAATGACTTTTTCATCCTTATGAGTATGTTCCAAAAGATTCTGCAACTCATTTAGTTTCTGGTCAGTTTTCTGATTCCAATCGCCACATAATGTTATCATTTCAAGAAGAGTTTCACAGTCCTTCTTTAAATGCTGCTTTAGCGTACGCTTGAAATACGTTGAAGGCAACCATGCCACATTATTCTTATTTGAAATTATGTTGTAATATTCTGCTGCTTTATTAATATAATGTTCAAACTCTTTAGGAATATGCAATGTAGCATTTATGACAGGATCAACACATCCTTCCTTACCAAATATAGATGCACCAGTATCTTCATCTTCCTTATAATCATCTGGTAAATTATTCTCATCGCCTATCGGCAAAGGCAATTTATTCTCAATGGCATAAATATAAACACAATTTCTTAATATATGTCGATATACCGTAAGCAAGAAAGAAAAGCCACTGGAATCTATTCGTTTGAAGAAAGTACTCTTACAGAATCCCATCATGCGCTGACCGGCGCGTGAAAGATTCTCCATCAACTGTTTCTCATATAGAGAGGCATTTGCTGCTTGTACATCATTTATATACTTACTTAAGCCATAACGAGGCAACTGTAAACTTTCCATCAAAGTTATCATATCAGATGAATACAATCTACTGTATTGATCTCCCTGCATAGTTTTAAATTTTACAGCTTTAGGCAAACGGTCTGGGAAATAAGAACGTCGCCCATCTGGAAATTCAAGATATTTACGATTGTTCGATGGATCAGTTTTGGTAAAATATTGCTTGATAAAAGAACGGGTACGTCTAACAAGGAACAGTTTCATCAACTCATTCCAATCTTCTACATAAGGACTCTTTTCAAAAGCTTTTATACTTCTTATGAATATATCACTATGCTTCTGCATAAACTGCCTCTCACCCCCTAACGAGCGAATATATTCTTCAGGACGAATACCTAAATCCTGATCGTCACTTAAGAACAACCTTAACTGATTGCTCAAATCACTGAAATCCTTATTATATGGAGTTGCAGTCAACAATAACACTTTACTCTCCTGATGTTCTATAAGTTGCTTAATATTCTGATATCTCTTTCCTCCATTTCTAAGATTGTGGCTTTCATCTACAATAATAAGGCGATAATAGCGAGCTGAATCTACATCAATAGGCTTGGCCATAGACATAATTTCAGCCTTTAAATCATATTTCACAATGTACTTTTTCCACATATCCTGCAAATTTGCCGGACATATAATCAAAGTACTGCTTGCATAAGTCATTTCGTATATTTTAGCTATAGCACATGCTGTAATGGTCTTACCTAAACCAACTACATCACCTATCATAGCTCCACCTCTTTTGTCATTATTAAGATGACGCGTTGCTATTTTAACAGCATTCTGCTGAAATTCAAAGAGTTCTTTACGAAACTCTGGTGTTAACGTAAATTCCTTAATTCCATTTCTAGCTTCTTCGCTTAAATGGTAAGCAACTTTAAGATATACGTAATATGGTGGAATATCTTTTTCAGAAGCCCAACTATTATCTATTACATTGACAAGTTCTTCTGTTATATCTTCGCAAAATCGATCATTCCAACGATCATCAAACCAGTCTGCAAATTTCCTTGCCTGGTCGCTGTCTCCAAACTCAGCATTAAGTTCTCCTTGTCTTGTCAATCCACTATAAGTAAGGTTACTACTACCCATTAAAGATTGAATAGGATTACTATAATCATCTGGTCTATATGCCAAATACAACTTTGCATGTAATGGCTCTCTTAAATAAAGTTTTACACAAACTTTCCCTTCTTTCATCTGTGCAGATAAACGACGTAAAGTCCATTCATCCTGCTTAGTAGGTAGCCCTAGCAAAAGCTGACGTTTAAATTCAAGTGCAATTTGCAATTTACAACGTTGAACCATTTCAGAATCAGGCAAATCATCATATTTTGAATATAGAACACGTATATATTCTTCCGGTGGTCTGTGCATACCAATCAGCAAACGACAAATCCGAAATATATTTCTACCATCTTCATCAACATAATCTCCAGATAATTGATCAATTTCATTAACTACAAGATTCCAACCACGAAGATTAAAATAACCGACACAGAAGTCTACACGCTTAACTCCCTGTGACCCTATTATTTTATTTAATCCATCTTCAAATTTAAGTTCTATATTATCAAATATCCTAGCCATATCATTCTATTTTTGGGAGATTACTCAAATCATATATAAACTACATCATTAATTATAATCCAGAAAATATACACATAAATTTTCATATAGCATGATGTAAAGAATATGCGCATATTCAATAATTGCTATTACAAATATAGAAAATTTCAACTATTTACCACAGATTACTTTTTGATTTTCTATTTCAGTCTATCACTTCTTCTCCACCAGCTTCTTTACCATTTCCATGTCCGTCAGAAATTAGTCTACAAAACCCTGCTCCTCCCAGCTCAGCCATGCAACATTTTCGTGCTCCTTCAGCACCAAATGGCCGGAACGGACAGAGCACAGAAAGCAGTGCATCGTGAGATAAAAGGCAGGATACATTTCCGCCGGCTATTCATTTAATGATTTTACAAAGGCTTTACCTTTCTCTGTCAACACATAACCGCTTGTCTTATTTATAGCCTCATTTATGGCTTATTTATAGCCTCATTTAATGGCTCATTAATGGCTCAAATCCTCGTCAATCCTATTTTTTTCTCTCCTACCGACCTCTTCACCACCTCCACATCCGCCGGCAGCCAGTCTACAGAACCGAGTTCCTCCCGGCTCAGCCAGGCAGCATTTTCGTGCTCCTTCAGCACCAGATGGCCGGAACGGACGGAACACAGAAAGCAGTGCATCGTGAGATGAAAGGCAGGGTAATCACATTCTACTGTGGTGAGGAACGAATCGACACTGATTTCCGTGTCCAGCTCTTCCCGTATCTCGCGTTTCAAGGCTTCCTCCCGGCTTTCGCCTGCCTCTATCTTTCCGCCGGGAAATTCCCAGTAATCCTTGAACTCGCCATAGCCTCGCTGGGTGGCAAAATATTTTCCTTCGCGACAAATTACTGCCGCTACAACCTCTATCTGCTTCATCTTATTCTGTAAACTTTTTTTCTTCAAAATTCAATACTTTCTCCTTCCCGACTGATGCACCAGAAAGGGATATTCTTGGCATCTGCAAACTCTTTCATGCGCCAAGCCGACTCGAATCCGCTCGCCACAAAGTGCATGGGAGCCAGTAATCCTACCCGAAACGTGTCGATAAACTGGCGGGCGCCACGGGTATAGCCGTTGCCGATGCGGCCGTCCACCGGAAACATGGCCACGCTGAAACTGTCCGTTATTTTCCGGATGTCTTTCAGTTCTCCTAAAAAGCGCTTCTCTTCTTTTTCAGGATTCACATCAATGCCGAACTCGGCACTGTAGACCAGCCCGCCCCGATAATCGTCGGTCAGGAAACGGGCGTACCAGTTATTCAGGTCGCCTGCATGGAAGATCCGCTTGCCGTCGGTTTCTACAATCCAAGACACGCCGCTGTCGTTACTTCCGGTTGCTGTTACGTGCAGCAGTCCGTCGCTCCACGTGGCACCTTTGGCGAGCCAGACATCGGCTTCTTCCTTCTGTGCACGGCGGTGCTTCAGAATGTCTTTCGAGAGGATATAAACGATGTCGGGCTTCGTATGCCGCCACGAAAAGATTTCCCGGTTGAAATGGTCTTCGTGGAAATGGCTGGAAAACACGTACACGGGTTTCGGGGCTCTGAGCAGTTGCGGCACAATGCCCGACGGATCCATCCAGTAATCGAATATCAGGATGCACCGCTCTGTCTCGAGGGCAAAGCTGCTGTGAAAGATATATGTCAGTTTCATGTATCGAAGTCTGTTTTAAATTCCGTTTTTCTGTGAAGTTAATGCGAATATAGCAATTTTATCGGTGGCAAAAGAGAAAACCGACTTCCAACAAAAGTAAACACTCTTAAAAAAACGCTTAAAAAGTGTTCTATAAGTACTGACGTGTTACAACGAACCGATATTATTTTTAATTTTAGAATCGATAGCAAAAGAAACATAGGCAAAAACAAATTAGATGAGATATGAAAAAAAGTATTATTTTGTTTGCAACACTGATGGCTGTATGCTTCTCCCAAGGCATACACGCACAGCATACGGCATCTTACAGAAATTATGTGGAGGTGGTAGAGGACAATGACCCGTCGAAAATATTAGACAAAATTTCAATCTATCCGCCTGTATTCGGTACGCTTCCCGGAGGAGAAGGGAAACGGGTAAAGATAAAAATATCGAACAACGGAGAAAAAACGCTCAAAAAATCGTTCTTTTATGTATATTACAAGAACAAGAGAGTAAGCAAGGTATTGCTGCCCGACCTTAAACAAAACGGAAGTTATGAGTTCTGTGTAAATATTCATGGTAAAATGGAACGTAACTATAAACAGTATATCTCGTTTAAGATCAAAAGAAAAAAGGTTTTCAAGACTTACAAACTTTCATTGCCTCTGGGACAGAAAGTATATTGACTTTTTGTCATTTTGACAAATCCGTTGCATGAGAATCGCTTGTTTCGCACGAAAGGAGGATATGCTGACTTTTGTGGAATTCTGATGCAACGGAGTGATGGCAAAAAGCTGGTAAAGCGAAAGGGATGCTGACAGATATTTCTGTGGCAAGGGAGTCGCGTTTCTTACGGAGAGGAATGGTAATGTTCTTCCTACTTTCTGCAAAATGGCGGGAAGCAGCCGCAAAAGGTATTCTGGAAGCTGAAGAGGTAATATTGGCTTCAACGAAAGAAAATTCTTAACAAAATACGGCCTTTTTCTGAAAACGTCTTGACGTTTTTATTTTTTCCCAGCATATCTTTCCCAATTTCCCTGCGGAAATCGTCCAACTTTCCTGCATCTTTTTTGTCCTTTTTTGGATATTTAAAGCTGTTTCTTTAATATTCGGACATGCAAGAAGGATAAAAAAAGAGCTTTATCGGGGGAATTTACGGCTAAATGGGATGTTTTATTTCAATGTGCCGTAAGGCATTTGCACAAAATTCAGTCAAGAAGAAAGTAAAAAAGTCCAATAAGCGACAAATGGTTTTTAGTGAAAGCAGATTATCATAACGGTTGGACGCATAGATAAATCAGCCCGCCTGCCAGCAAAACTGCAATTATAATGATGGCAAACAGCAGTTTTCCGCGAAAGAAATATTCCTGTTCCCATTCTTTTCTCGCTTTTGTTTCGGCGTGAATCTGCTCCAACTGTTCGAGGGAAACATCCGACGTAGGGCGATGCTTGCCGGTCAGTTTCAACAGGTTGTAGCGTGTTTCGTCCATGCGTTTCTTTCCGGCTTTCCGAAGCTCGCGGTTCTCTTTGTCGCGCCGCATCATGTCATTTATGCATCCTAAGGTTCCCATGGCAACTTACTTTGAGTGATTTGCTTAAAGATAAGTCTTTCTGATTGCTTTTCCAAAAAGGCAAGCACCTATTTTATATAGATTAACGTAGAAAGCAGGCTCAGCGCATTTTCTTGAGAATGTTTTTTCTGGCAACTTTCAGGGCGGGACTTAACGGTGATGCTTCCTCCAGCATCTCAAGTGCAGAACGGAATTCTGCCAGAAGTTCAGGATACAGTTGGCACTGAAGATAGGAAAGTTTCATGCACAAGGCTCTGATTCCTGTCGGACTGCCCGATGAAGTCATCCGGCTCATACAGAAATCCAGGAAGTCGGTACGGAGGTTTTCTTCACGGAACGGCTGCGCTGCAAGCAATGTGAGCAGCAGCCGGCATTTGGTTTCGCTGGGTGTATGCATGGCTTCTTGCATCAGTTCGTTACATTTCGGGTACAGCCATCGTTGATGTGCCGGGGCGAGATGGGTAAACAGCCATGCGGCATTGTCCGAAACTCGTTTATCGGCATCGAACATGAGCTTGTAGAGCTGTTCCGTCAGCGAATGGTTTTCACAGCATTGAATCATGTGACACAGCTCACGGATGTCGTTTTCGTGTATCCTGCCGAGTAATTTGCTACGCAAGTCGCAGGAATAATCTGACAGGGCCATTGCTTACATGCATTTCTTTATCGCCTTGCGGCAGCGGTTCAGTATTTTCTCTCCGGCCGGACGCTGGCGGGTTCCTCCCAGTTCGATGGCGGACACGACCTTGAATCCGGTCCATTTCAGGATAGCTCGCAATGCCTTGATGGTTCCCCGGCTCTGACTGAAAAGGATATTGAACGGGAAAGAGGTGGTGCAGGTGCTAACCAGAATGGCTTTTTTCCCTTTATGCAGGGGAAGAGGCAGCCCGCGGGAGCTCTCTCCTATCAGGCCGTAGACGATGCGGTCGAATATGATTTTCAACTGCCCGGGCATGTTTCCCCAGTAACACGGTGCTCCTACAACCAGCACGTCGCAGCGGTCAATGGCGGAGAGTACCTGCTGGGCTCCGTCTTCGGGCAGTACGCACCGGCGAGTCTTGCGGCAGGTCATGCAGCCGGTACAGGGCTTTACCTGCAACTGGGAAACAAATACAGTGGTTACTTCGGCTCCGTTGTGTTCGGCTTCTTCCCGAATGGCCTCCAGCATAGCAGAGATATTGCCGTGCCTGCGCGGGCTTCCGTTGATAATCAGTACATTCATAAAGAGTGAGTTTTACTTTTCGGACTACGGGGTATCAGGCATTCATGGCACGCAACGCCTTACACAACTGATCGGGGCAGGAAGTGCTTTTACTTCCGCAGTGAATACCTTCCAGACGGCTGATTACGTCGTCTACCTTCATTCCCTTGACCAGCGAACAGATGCCTTTCAGGTTTCCGTTGCAGCCTCCGGTAAAATGTACGTCATTAATGATGCCGTTTTCTACTTCTACCTCGATATTGCTGCTGCATGTGCCTTGTGTTCTGTAATTAATCTTCATAGAGTTAAATAAAGCGTTATAAAAAGACATTCCGGACAAAGCCGGGCATTTGTATCCTCACAGCTTATCACTGTCAGGCTGCCGCTTTATCCGGAATGAATGATGAATATATATTATTCTTCGCCCTCTTCAGGTTTCATGTTTGTATACACGGTCTGAACATCATCGAACTCTTCCAGACGTTCTATCATCTTGTCGATAGTTTCACGCTGCTCAGGAGTTACGTCTTTCAGGTCGTTAGGAATATAAGTAAAGTCACCACCAACATCTTCAAAACCGCACTCTTCCAAGTGTTTCTGAATAGCTGCATAGCTCTTCGGATCACCATAAATTGTGATAGTTCCTTCTTCCGGATCTTCGTCGTATTCGTCTTCAACGTTGTAGTCAATCAAATCGAGAATCAGTTCTTCCATGTCCATTCCATCTTTCTTCTTGAAAGTAAACACACACTTGTGGTCGAACAGGAACGCCAGTGAACCTGTTGTACCCAGGTTACCGCCAAATTTGTTGAATACAGAACGTACATCGGCAACGGTACGTGTAGTATTGTCAGTCAAAGTATCAACAAATACGGCAACTCCGTGAGGACCGTATCCTTCGTATGTCATTCCCTTGTATTCGCTCTGGTCTTTACCCATTGCGTTCTTGATAGCGCGCTCGATGTTGTCCTTCGGCATGTTTTCACGTTTACAAGTTGCGATAACCGAACGAAGTGTCGGGTTGTTTTCCGGTTCCGGACCGCCTGCCTTTACAGCAATCGCAATTTGTTTACCCAGTCTTGTAAATGTTTTAGCCATGTGGCCCCATCTTTTCAGCTTAGTAGCTTTTCTATATTCAAACGCTCTTCCCATTGGATTTTATGTTTTAATATGTTTTTATTATGTATAATGTTCTTTTTATCTCAGTTTGGCATCCAGCTTGTTCTGCAAGTTGGTAATAAGTTTCTGCATTACCTTGTCAATCTGCTTGTCGTTCAAGGTAGCATTTTCGTCCTGAAGCATGAAACTTACGGCGTAGCTCTTCTTGCCTGCTTCCAGATTCTTGCCTTCGTATACGTCAAACAGCTCTACGTTCTTCAAAAGTTTCTTTTCGGTTTCGTAAGCTATCTTCTCGATTTCGGCAAACTGTACTTTCTTGTCTATCAAAAGTGCAAGGTCACGTTTTACAGCCGGGAACTTGGAAATTTCTTTGTAGTAGACAGTGTTGTTCTTGATTGCCTTCATCAGTTCTTTCCAGTTCAGGTCGGCATAGTAAACTTCATTGTCGATATCGAAGGCTTTCTGTATCTTCTTGTGGATAATACCGAAGGTAGCCAGCAGTTTTCCGCCACGGGTATGTACCGAAATAGCTACAGAATAGATATCGTCGGTCAGGTTTCCGAATACCAGTCCGCCAAAGTTCACTCCCAGACGGCGGAAGATATTCAATACGTATGCTTTCAACTCGTATACCGAGCTGTTTTCATCGGGATGTGCCCAAGAATTGCTTACGCGTTTTCCTGTCAGCCACAAGCCCAGATGCAGTTCTTCTGAATAGGCAGCAAGAACTTTCTCCGGATTCTTCTTCTCGGCATTGAAGTGATAGCAGTTACCGAATTCGAAGAACTTCAGGTCGGCATTCTTACGGTTGGCATTGTGCTGGATACTTTCCAGACCACCGAACAGCAAAGTTGCACGCATTACGTTCAAATCGTTGCTCAACGGATTCATCAGGCGGACAAGATTTTCCGGTTTGTAGGTTTCCAGTCCGTCATAATAGGCAGCGGCTGTCAGCGAATTGTTCAGTATCTCATTGAAACCACAGCCAACGAGCTGTTCGGAAATGAGGTTCTGAAGTTTAACCGACTTGTCAACGTCGCCTTTTACGCTCAGACTTGACTTGACAGAAGTAGGTATTTCTACATTATTGTATCCGTAAATACGGAGAATGTCTTCTACTACGTCGCACGGACGCTGTACGTCTACACGATATGCCGGAACCAGCAATGACAGACCTTCAGCAGTTTCGCCGGTAATCTTCATTTCGAGGCTGGTTACAATACTCTTGATAGTTTCTACCGGAATAACCTTTCCAATCAAAGCGTTAACATAGTTGTAAGAAAGTTCTACCGGGAAATCGGCAATCGGCGACGGATAGTTATCTTTTATCTCAGAAGCGATTTCGCCACCGGCAAGTTCTTTTACCAGCAAGGCAGCTTCTTTCAGAGCATAGATGGTATTGTTCGGGTCGATACCACGTTCGAAGCGGAAAGAAGAATCGGTGCTCAGTCCGTGACGGCGGGCAGTTTTACGTACCCATGTCGGGTGGAAATAAGCACTTTCCAGGAATACATCTTTTGTTGCTTCGGTGGTTCCAGAATCGAGTCCGCCAAATACACCTGCAATACACATCGGTTCTTCCGTATTGCAAATCATCAGGTCACGGTCGGACAGCTTGCGTTCTACCTCATCCAGTGTAACGAACTTGGTGCCTTCCGGACAAGTCTTTACAACAATCTTACCGCCTTTAATCTTGTCGGCATCGAAGCAGTGCATCGGCTGACCGTAAGCGTGAAGGATGTAATTGGTAATATCGACAATATTGTTGATAGGACGCACACCGATAAGACGCAGTTTGTTCTGCAACCATTCGGGGCTTTCCTTTACCGTTACGTTCTTGATGGCAACGCCTGCGTAGCGTGGACATGCTTCTGTGTTCTCAACAACGATATCGATGTCCATATCGTGATTGTCTACTTTGAAGGCATCAACCGAAGGACGCTTCAAGGTTGCCTGACGGCCGTTCTGAATGAGCCATGCATACAAGTCACGTGCTACGCCATAGTGTGAGCAGGCGTCCGAACGGTTTGGAGTAATATCTACCTCCAGCACGTAATCGCTCTTGATATTATAATAATCTTTGGCAAGGGTTCCCGGCACAACATCGGCAGGAAGCACGATGATACCTTCGTGGCTTGTACCGATACCGATTTCATCTTCAGCACAAATCATACCGTTCGACTCAACGCCACGCAGTTTCGACTTCTTGATGGTGAAACATTCGTCGCCGTCGTACAGCTTGGTGCCGAGCGTTGCCACTACCACTTTCTGTCCGGCAGCTACATTAGCAG
>ULZG01019422.1_pt1 | contig 18916 bp, 17 predicted proteins | sample 1962881 | NCBI WGS metagenome assembly ULZG01 (sample SAMEA4835883, study PRJEB28245) | human gut metagenome | biome: gut microbiome; material: fecal sample | place: Denmark | collected 2008 | reverse complement strand
CGGGTGGACGCCGTTATGCTCACCCGGCTTTCCCGGTTCAGCTACCACCGGCTGGCGCTCTATCTGATCCTGTGCTTTTTGCAGGATCACGGCGTGGGGCTTATCACCACGGAATACGAGCTTCGCTACATTCTATATCTGCGCGGGTTCGAGCGTACGCTTTTGGATCGGGCGCAGGAAAACGGCTGCAATGCGCTGTGGGCAGAAGGTGAGTAAATATCCCCCTGCCCAAAACAAGTCTTTATATTATAGGAATAAGGAGGAATGCGCGATGGAAACCCTGTCCGTTTTGCCGGACGGAAGAATCGCCTTGTGTAAGATGGTCCACGGTACAGAGATCACACTGGTGTTCCAAGCGAAAGAATGCCCGGAAACGCTGAACAAAGTAACAAGCCAAATCATGGCCGCCTATGCAGAACGCAAAGAAAAATATGGTAAAACGTCAAAAAGTGGCCGGAAATAGAACGGTTCTTTCTCCGTTCTGGTGATAGCTTTCCGGAGCCGTTTACGGTATTGTTAGAGTACAGAGGATGCCCCAACCATCCTCGCTGCGGGCGCACCAACCGCCCGAAAAGAAACGATGCAAGGTGATGAAATGGTATATTGGGATGAACAGGGGAACACCGTTGAGATCTCCAAGGCCGATCAGCTTTGGCTGGACGATGGATACTTCAAGACCCAGCAGGCGCATCTGCCGCCGGACGCGCCGAGGGCGGCGCTGTCCTACCGGGTGTCCACCAAGGGGCAGGTCGACCACAACGACATCCCCATGCAGAAAATCAAGTGCCGCAAGTTCGCCCAGCAGCAGGGCTGGCGGGTGGTGATGGAGAAGGCAGAGAAAGGAATCTCCGGCTCCAAGGTGTCCGCCAGCAAGCGGGATGTGATCCAGGAGCTGCGGCAGGAGGCGGGCAACGGCAGCTTTGACATCCTGCTGGTCTATATGTTTGACCGGCTGGGGCGCATCGAAAGCGAGACCCCCTTTGTGCTGGAATGGTTTGTCCAGCATGGCATCCAGATGTGGAGCGTCCACGAGGGCCAGCAGCGGATCGAGAGCCACGGCGATAAGTTGATGAACTACATCCGCTTTTGGCAGGCGGCAGGAGAAAGCGAGAAAACCTCGATCCGCACCCGCGACCGCATTCGGCAGATCGTGTCCAGCGGGCATTTTGCCGGTGGGTTCGTGCCGTATGGATACCGGGCTGTCGATAAGGGCCGGGTAAACAAGCGCGACCAGCCGGTGAAGGACTTGGAGATCGACCCGGAGGAAGCCGCCTGGGTGCGCGAAGTCTTTGAAAAAGTGGCCAACGAAGGAGCCAGCGGCTACGCGATGGCCCGGATGCTGAACGACCGCGGCCTGTGCACCCGGCAGGGGGCCAGGTTTCAGTCTGTGAACATCAGGCGGATGATCCGCCACGAGGGCTACACCGGGTATCTGATCACCAAGGCGGCCCGATCGGAGTTTATACAAGAGCTGCAAATCGTGGATGAGAAGCTGTTCGCCAGGGCGAACGAGGTCATCGACTGCCGCAGCAAAAAGCTGGCACAGGAGAAAAACATCGCGGCAAAAACGAATAATCCAACCTTACTGGCTGGCATCGTCGTCTGCGCACATTGCGGGGCGAAGATGTCGGCCTTTTTGCACACTGACCGCTACAAGCTGGCGGATGGCACGATCCGGGAAAAGGTGCAGGCCAAATACAACTGCTACCAGCGCGGCCAGAAACTGCGGGCCTGCGACGGGCAGTCGCTGTACCTGGCGGAACGGGTGGATGCCGTTGTGCTGGAAGTCGTACACGACATTTTCCGCAGAATCCAACAGGAGCCGTATGACAGGAGCATTGAGCAGAAGCTGCGTCAGGAAAACGGCGAACAGGAACGGCAAAAACAGGCCGCCGAGAAGAAGATCAAGGCGGCCCAGTATAAGCAGAAGCGCTACGAGGACGAAGTGATCCGCTGCCTGGACGGCCAGAGCCGGTTTTCCGAGGAAATGCTGGCCCGGTTGATTGCCGAAGCGGAAACGGAGGTGCGGCAGGCGAAAGAGGAATACGCAGAGCTGCTCCGCAATGACACCACCCGCGCAACGATCCAACAGATCCGAAGCTACTACGACGAATTCCTGGGCTGGGCGAATGAGTTTGACCTGGCGACGATCCCCCGTAAACGTGCGATCCTGGGCCAGTTGATTGAAAAGGTGGAGGTGGGAAAGGGGTACAAGGTGACAGTGCATCTCAGGATGAGCTATGCGCAGTTTTTGGGGATAGAGGGAAATGGCGAAATACAAGTGCGGAAGGACGTTTGTGCGTGATGCTCTTTCTAGCGATAAGCGAGAGGAAAATCCTTGCAAAAGCATAAATATTTAACAGTATGACCCTTGAAACGCACACAATTTTCCTATACAATATACATAAAAGAAATTTGGTAAGCGTGAGGGTGTGGCGTGGATGACACAAAATGATCTGAGAAAAAAGTATCCTTATTACGATCAAATCCAGAGGTTTCGCCTGATCGATGATACGTTTATGAGCGTGGTTTTTCAGGACATCGGCTGTACGCAGTTCCTGATTCGTATACTTCTGCAGAATGATGGTTTGAATGTTACCGAGGTGGGGACACAAAATTCACTCAAGAATCTGCGCGGCCGGTCGGTGCGCTTGGATATTATCGCATACGATAAGCAGGGCAAGATTTATAATATAGAAGTCCAGCGCAAGGACGCAGGCGCTTTACCGAAGCGGGCGCGTTACAACAGTTCCATGATGGACGCCAATATTACAAGGCCGGGCGAAGGACTGGAAAATCTTCCTGAAACGTATGTGATCTTCATCACGGAAAACGACTATTTCCAGAGTGCATTGCCGCTCTACCATATTGACCGTACGGTTCGGGAATTGTCTGCACCGTTTCAGGACGAGGCACATATCATTTATGTGAACGGACAATATAGAGGCGAAGATCCGATTGGATCGGTTATGCACGATTTCTTCTGTGCAGATCCAAAAAGCATGAACAATGCAATTCTTGCCAATGAGGTGGCAAAATACAAAGATACAGACAAAGGAGTGAGCAGTATGTGCCGCATTATGGAAGAACTGACGAACGAAAGCCGTGAAGAAGGGCGCTTGGCAAACCTGCTTGAAAATGTCAAGAAGTTTATGGCTCGAGGAATGAGCTTTGACGAGGTGGCTGACACGCTGGAACTGAGCAAAGAGGACAGAGAGTTTGTACTGAGTAATCTTTAACGCGAGCTTGAGACTATGTGCAATTACAGCAAAGGTGTCTATAACGATGGTATGGAGAGAGGAAGGAATACAGGCATTGCGGGCGCTGCTGATATTCTCAAACGCATGGGGATGGACGCCGGCAAGATTGTTGAGCAGCTGATGCTCCAGTATGGTCTCGGCAGGGAAGAGGCAGCCGGGTATGTGCAGCGGGCAGAGCCGCAGTAAATCATTTCGTGCTATCAAAATGTAGCCAGGGCGGCGCCTGACGGGGACGCCGCCCTGGCTTTTTTGACATGACATATCGGTTAAAAACCGTTGACACTTCATGCACGCTATGGTAAGCTGCAAACACCCGCCTGGCCGGTTTTTATGTGCCTTGCTCCCTCTGTGAACGACAGCCTTAGTACGAGCCGTTACGGAGAGCAACTGACTCTTAATCAGTGGGTCCTGGGTTCGAGTCCCCGATGGTGCACCACAAAATACCTCGCACGAAGCTGCGGGGTGTTTTTATTTTATGTTGATATACCGTTGAAAATAAACGAGCATAGCCTTTGAAACAAGATAAGCCTTGAAAAATAAGTCGAATCATAAGACTGGTTACGATAGGCTAAAAACTGCCGAAAATGGCTCTAATTGCCATGCGCGTAACAGTTTACCGATATACATTTTATTAGTCAGTATGCGGCGCATTAAGAACAACATGAACATTCGCATTTGTGGCCGCGCAGACACTACACTGTCTACCATCATCATCGGGGACGGACGCGCAGCCGAGCAGATTCCGCACGATGCACAGGGGCGCTTCATTATTGAAGACGGCACGGTGTTTCAGGCGTATTATTTTAGCGACGATACAATTTCAAAGTGGTAATATAAAAGGCAGACGTTTTTAGCGCCTGCCTTTTGTTTTTATCTGGTATTAGATAAAACCTACTCATATACCAACGGCAATAAGTAGTATGCCTAATAATCTTCCCGCAAGTTTTGACTTTTGGTATCCTAAAAGTGATACTGTTTCAGGAGTGGTAAAGGGGAGTAAGACAACATCAATACCCATTACTATAATTCCGATTCCGATTGCGGAAGTGCGATTACTTAGAGAGATACCATAAAGTATAATGAGAAAACCTAAAACAATGCCCAAAATAAAATACTTGATTTTACGGTTATCCTTTTCCAGTGCTTCTTTATAGTTGCTTTCGCATTTATTGCAGCAAAATTCGGAAGTGCCATTTAGTTCATTCCCGCAGTATTTACATTTCTTCATACGAATACCCATGATGGTTAAATAAACTGGAAATTACCATTTCCCTTTAGCAATTCGCCCGCCAACCAAGATGGCGGAAAAAATAGCAGCGAAAAATAAGAATGTAAGCCAAATTGGACTTAGTACCCACAACCAAGACCATGAAATGAATCTTGCTGCTTTTAGTACAACAAAAATCAGCATTAAAACAACAACGGGGTCATGTCTATGCCGTCCATACCGTTTAGATTCATTCTTCATGCGTATAATCACCTCACGGTTTCAGTTTAGCTAATTGTATCATATACCGTGTTGCTTTACAAGCAACTTGCCATTTTAATCTATATCAAGTAGTCAGACCGCTGCTGATGTCTTTGGGTGGCGGTATATTCTGGAAATGCCCATATCTCAACACTTATGCTTTCCTCAATCTCAACTCACGTTATCCAATCGGGATAAGGAGATGTGGGTTGTTCCGCGATTAGCCAGAAAAAGAGGAATGGGGAAATGTCAAGGGGACTGTGGAATACCGCAGCCCAGTTTGTAGAGCGAGGATATGCCGCAAAAGCCCCTTGATATTTCAACACCCCTCTTTTATCCTCGCGCGGAGGAACAACAGCATCACTTCCGGGTGAGCAGTCGTGTGATGCCGATGCCGCCCGGACAAACAAAAGTGTTCGGGTTTGCTCCCACATGGTGCACCACAAAATACCTCGCACGAAGCTGCGGGATATTTTTTTATTGCTTGTTTTTGAGGGAACTTCCGTTTGTGCACCATTGGGGACGAGAATGGCTTGCTGTGGAGGCGACCGCCGCCTGCGGCGGAAACAGAGAGTCAGAGCAGGCGCAGCGGTCGCAGAGGGCAAGCCCCGCCCAAGGGGTGCAGGCCGATGCGGTAACTGCAAGTCGTAGGCCGGCGGTACGTCACGCCGGACAAAAACAGTCCAGTGGACGGTTTTTAGAGCGCGGGGGATTTTATGCCTCGCCTAGAATCTGCTTGATCTCTGCCAAATCAGCGGCAAAGTAGATGCCCTCCTGGCGGGCGGGGGTGGAGAGGCCGGTTTCAATCATGTGGTCCAACAGGGCTTTTAGGCTGTCGTAATAGTTGTTGAGGTTGTAGAGGATGCAGGGAGCATCCAGGTGCTTGAGGGACACTTTCGACATGACCTCAGTGATCTCCTCCAGCGTGCCGGTGCCGCCTGGGAACGCGATAAAAGCATCGCCCAGCTCGATCATTTTGGCTTTGCGCTCGGTCATGTCCTGTGTGACAATCAACTGCGTCAGGCCGTCCAGCTCGTAACCTTCATCAATGAAAAACTGCGGTTCTACGCCGATCACGGGACCGCCGGCGGCCATTACGCTGCGGGCCAGCACACCCATCAGGCCGCTGGCAGAGCCGCCGTAGACCAGCGTGTGGCCGCTTTTGCCGATCCATTGCCCCAGCTCGGCCACGGTAGTTTGCAGGGCGGGGTCTGTGCCATAATTGGCGCCTAAATATACAGTAACATTCATAGCAGGTGCTCCCTTTTACTTTGTTATACAGCCAGCATAACGCGAACCACGCCATTTTGCAAGAGCGAATCGTCCAAAGCGGGGCGGCAGCAGCCGTAAAACACTGCGCAATCATGTCGATAATTGTCTTGCAATCTAACAATAAACTTTCTATAATAAAAATATCGAAAATTTTAACAAAATGCTGCGGTATGACGATGCGCATTTTGTGCGGGAGTTGAGCGCGTGTGAAGAAAATACGGATCGAACGGGTCAGCATTGGGAGCATTGCGGTGACCATTCTGCTGGGCATCCTGCTTGTGTTTGTTTCGTCTGAGTGCACGCAGCAGTTTGCGGCGTTGCAGACCGCCACGGATGAATATATTGAGTGCGAAAACCAGGCAAGTGAGCTGCAGGCGGCATCGGATTATCTGGCCGAGCAGGTGCGGCTGTTTGTGGTGACCGGGCAGCGAGAGTACATGGACCTTTACTTTGAGGAAAAGAACGTGACCCGGCGCCAGGAGAAGGCGTTCGCCTATTTGGAACAGGAATTTGACGGAACAACGTCGTTGGAATCACTGAAAACTGCGCTGAACAGCACCAAAAATCTGAGCTATGCCGACCGTTATGCCATGCGGCTGGCGGCCGAGGCCTACATTGCGGACGGGGAAAGCTGGCCGGAGGCCATCCGGGCGGTGACGCTGCACGAGAGCGACCAGCGGATGACCGACAGCGAGAAGATCCGCAAGGCACAGCAGCTGGTTTGCAACGACCAGTACCAGACGCTGCGGGAGAACATCAACGACAATGTTGCGGCCTGCACCCAAAGCCTGATCGAACAGACAAAGAACCGCCAAAACAACGCAGCAACGGTGTTCAGTGACATTTATTTTAGGTTTGAGATCAGCGTAGTGGCGTTGATTTTGATGGTGCTGATGATGTGCGCCATCGTGCAGCATTTAATCGTAAAGCCGTTGCTGCTGTACGGGAAAAGCATCCAGAACGGGGAGATCTTTCCGGTGGTGGGCGCGGCGGAGCTGCAAAACCTGGCCGTGACCTACAACAAAGTCTACCTGGAAAACCAGGAGACGCAGAAGCTCATCCGTCATGAGGCCGAGCATGACGCACTGACCGATGCGCTGAATCGAGGGTCGTTTGAGAAGATTTTGTCCATTTACGAGAAGGGGCAGTCAGACTTTGCCATGATCATCTGCGATGTGGACAGCTTCAAGACCGTTAACGACACCTACGGCCATGCGGTAGGCGATGAAATTTTGAAAAAGGTGGCATCCCTGCTGCAGAAAGCGTTCCGCAGCATCGACTATGTCTGCCGCATCGGCGGCGACGAGTTCGCGGTCATTATGGTGGATATGACCACCGACCTGACCAATACTATTAAAGAAAAAATCGATATGGTCAACGATCTGCTGAGCAACCCGGCCGACGGGTTGCCGCCTGTCTCGCTGAGCGTTGGCGTGGCGTTCTCTGACCGGCAGGACCCGGGGGAGAGCATCTTTAAGGATGCCGACCACGCGCTGTACCATGTAAAGCAGCACGGCAAGCATGGCTGCGGCTTTTATGGCGCAGAGCAGGAGCCTTGCGCGGAGCCGGATGCCGCAGTACCCATGAGCGAAACCGAATAGCGTTAAAGGGAAGGACTGAGGCCTTTCCCTTTTTTGTGGTGCTTGCGCGGTGCGGCAAATTGTGGTAGTATGGCAGGAGAAATGAGGGGGATGAAAGTATGTCGATCAGTATCCTGCTGGCGGAAAAAATCGCGCAGTTGTTTCTGATTTTGCTGATGGGGTATCTGGTGGTTCGGGTCGGGCTGTTGAAGCCTGAGGACAGCCGGGTGCTGTCGGTCATCATGGTGTATCTGGTCATGCCGTGCATGATCCTGAACGCGTTCCAGATCGACAACACGCCGGAGGTGCGCACCGGCATTGCGTATTCGTTTGTGGTGGCAGGCATCATGCACCTGCTGTTTTTGGCGCTGACGGCGCTGCTGAAAAAGCCGCTGAAACTAGATGTGATTGAGCGGTGTGCTGTGATTTATTCCAACGCATCGGCACTGGTAATTCCGCTGCTGCAGGCTACGCTGGGCAGTGAGTATGTGGTGTATTCCTGCGGGTTCATCATTGTGCAGCTGGTGCTGCTGTGGACCCATTGCTGCACGGTGCTGCGGGGCGACAAGGGCATTGACCTGAAAAAAATCATGACGAATCTGAACCTGATCGCCATTGTGGCGGCGGCGCTGCTGTTTGTGCTGCACATCACGCTGCCGGCGGGGCTGGTGACGACCATCTCCAGCGTGGGCAATATGATCGGCCCGCTGGGCATGCTGCTGGCGGGTATGGCAATCGCGTCCAGCCCGCTGAAAAAGCTGGTGCTTACGCCGCGGTATTATTTGACCGTGTTTTTGCGTTTGATTTTGTACCCGATGGTGACGCTGGGGTTGTTATGGCTGCTGAAAGCGCAGACCTGGATCCCAGACGGCAAGGCGATTTTGATGACAGTGTTTTTGTCCGGCATTACGCCGGTATGTTCGGCGCTGAACTCGATGGTGCAGTTGTATGACCGCGATATGGAGGAATCAGGGGCGTTGTATGTGTTGACAACGTTGTTGTCGATTGTAACGATGCCGATGGTGATTGCGGTGTTTGAACGAGTTATTTGATTATGGCAATACCGCATAATTCTAAGTGCCGATACGGCGAGCGAGGTGCGGCAGCTGCTAAGCCAAAAGCGCAGATAATACTTTGTGTATTATCGAGCATTTTGGCAACGCAGATGCCGTGCCGCAGCCGCCGAAGCGGTGCTTAAGCCGTCAGGCGGGAATTGTGCGGTGTTGCCTTATATTTGTGCGGTTATCCGGCCCTGCCTACCTTGAGGCAGGGCCTTTTTTAGTGGGTGGCACCTTTTAGGAACAAATCAAGAAGTTTCCACAGGTTTATATTGCAAAACCTTCTCAGAGAACGCGCCATTGAAGAATTGAATGAAAGGGCCCAGGCCGAAGGCGCAGACCAGGGTACCGATGCCGACCAGGCCGCCCAGCAGGAAGGTGATGGCCGCACAGAGTGCATCGGTAAAGACGCGGCAGCCGAAGTAAGGCTTGTGCAGGTGGTCCTGCAGGGCCAAAGCCAGCGAATCGTAAGGTGCAACGCCCAGGTCGGCCGTCTGGTACAGCGAGCAGCCAAACGCTGTGACAGGCACGGCGATCACGACCCACAGCAGCTGGATGGGCAGCTGCTCGGCCGGGCCGAACCAGCCCGCAATGATGTCGTAGAAAAAAGTGATGATGAACCCACAGCCCAGGCCGTTGACCAGGGTGCCCAGGCCAATGTACTTGCGGCCCCAGATGAATTCCACCACCAAGAACACCAGATTGGTGCAGATGTTCTGCACGCCCAGCGAGATGCCCAGCAGCTCGGACAGGCGGATGTTCAGGGCCGTGATGGAATCATTGCCCAGGTGGGATTGCTTGAAGATGGCAATGCCCAGCGAGATGATGACGATGCCGATCACCATACCCAGGACACGGCGCACAGTAGGACGTTCCGTTTTCATGGTTTTCTCCAACTTTCCTTATTAGACTATAAATGCAGAGGGTTGTATCCAGTGTAACACGTCGTGCAGCGCGGGTCAACCGTTGCGGCGGCTGTAGGCGCGCATGCCATTGACGCCCGCGCCCAGGAACATCACGTTGATGCTGACATTCAGCCACAGGATGACCAGGATGATCGAGGTCAGGGAGCCGTAAATATAGGACAGCTTCCAGGAAGTGCGAATATAATAGGTGAAGATCGAGGAGAAAACGAACCAGACAACAGCCGTAAACAGCGCCCCGGGCAGCTGGTCCCGCATACGGCGGCGGCCGCCCGGCACGAAGGTGTAGATCAGCACAAAAGTCAGGATGGACAGCCCAAAGGCCGCCAGCGCACTGAAGCTGACCAAACTGTGCAGCCTGAGAAACAGATGGCTCTGGGACAGCCAGGGCAGCAGGCTCAACGCCCAATGCAGCAGGGGGCTGAGGTTCTGGCAGAACAGCACGATCAGCAGCAGCCACAAAAACGCGAAGGTGTACACCACCGCCCACAGCCGGTCAAGCATCGTGCGGCGGGAGCCGGGGGTCAACTTTTGCAGGCCCTTCTGGATGGCTGCCATGCCGCTGGACGCCGACACCAGTGTGGTAATAACGGCCAGCGATGCCACAAAGGTGTTGGAGTTCTCGTTCATGCTGGTGATAAGGCCGGCGATGGTATCACGAATGACCGGAATATCCGGCAGAAAACGGAAAAACAGCTCGACTACGCTGTCCACCGTAAAGCCCGGCAGGGTGTTGACCACTACCAGCAGCCACATCAGCAGCGGAAAAAACGCCGTGAGCAGGAAAAGCGTGGCGTGCCCGGCGTAGACCGTCATGTCCTGGGCCATGTACTGCTGCAGCAGGGTGATGGCGGGCTGCAGTTTTTTCTTCATGCTTCCACCCCCGGGCACAGGCCGCGCATGGCGTTGTGGATCAGCCGATAGGTGCGCTGGGCCATCACCTCGGGCGGGGCGGGTTCCTCGGCTTGGAGCCAGTTTTTGATAAGCCCCACGCAGCCAGACAGGCAAAAGGAATACCCGCTGTCCAGATCGGCCCGGCGATCCGGGTAGGCATCGGCCAGTACCTGCAGGCTGTAGCGGGAGAGGATGGCTTCGATCTGCAGCAAAAACGCCATGTCGCCGTGGGGACCCAGCAGCGCGGCGCAGATCTCGCGGTTTTCGGCCATCAGGGCAAACAGATCCCCCACCAGCGGGAAGATCTGCGCCTGGTGCGGGTCGATGGGGTGTGCCTGCACGGACGCCTCAATGCGTTCCAGCAGCTCGGCCTCGACGGAAGCCAGCATCTGGTCAATGTCGGTGTAGTGCAGGTAAAAGGTGGAACGGTTCACGTTGGCGTGGGCGACCAGCTCTTTTACGGTGATGTCGCCTGCGTTTTTCTCCTGCATCAGCTCGGCCAGGCCCTGGCGCAGCAGGGCACGGGTACGCAGGATGCGGCGGTCGGTTTTGGGTGCCGTCATAAGCGGAAAATCCTTTCCGGTGCGTTACAATTTCTATAATAGACATTATACGCCGAACTGGGGAGAAAAGCAACACGGTGTTGCATATCGGAAGCTTTTTGCCGAAAATGCAGGGCAGCGGCCCGTCAACCAGACAACGCTTGCCATGCCGCAGAAATTGGCGTATATTGATGGTATAGACGTATCCGGGGAGGAAACAGGACGATGGAAGCGAAGGATAAAATTGTAGTGCGGGGCGAGCTGGCGCTGGTGCTGGCCGTGCTCATCAACAGCTTTGCAGTGGCCGTGACGGTGTATGCGGGGCTGGGCATTTCGCCGGTGTCCAGCTTCCCGTATGCGGTGTCGCTGGTGTTCCCGTTTTTGACGCTGGGCACCTGGACGTACCTGTTCCAGGGCGTGTTGGTCATTACGTTGATGGTGCTGCGCAAGCGGTTTGTGCCGTCGTACCTGTTCAGCTTTGTGGCGGGCTTTTTCTTCGGCAAGCTGCTGGATGTGTTTGGTGCGTGGCTGCCCTGCCTGCCCTACAGCTGGGGCTGGCGCATCTTCTACTTTGTGGCCAGCTGCCCGGTCATCGCGCTGGGCATTGCACTGTCCAACCGGTGCAAGCTGCCGATCATCCCGACGGATCTGTTTGCCCGGGACCTTTCGGAGATTATCCGCAAGCCTTACGCCAAGGTCAAGACGACCATGGACCTGACCTGCGTTGCGGTATCCATTGTGCTGACCGTAGTGGGTACCGGTACGCTGAAGGGAGTAGGCATCGGCACTGTGGTGGCTGCCCTGACCTATGGACGGACCGCTGGTTTGATTGGCAATTTGATTGATAAGAAGTTTTATTTTGTATCAGTGCTGGAGAAATAAACGAATTGCCTCCGCAGGGTGGCGCGGAACGGAAGCCGCTCCATAAGACAAAAGGAGTCAGCCAAGATAAAAACCATTTATCTGATGAGCCACGGCGAGACATCGAGACATTATTTAATACATGGTAACTTCGTGATAGAAAAAATTATCAACCCAGATGGGCAAAAATCACCCCAGTGCCACGTCCAGCACCATCATCACGCTGAATCCCAGCGCAAAGCAGATAGTGCCGACGTTGGAGTGCTCGCCCTGGGACATTTCGGGAATCAGCTCCTCGACCACGACGTAGATCATGGCCCCGGCGGCAAAGCTGAGCAGGTAGGGCAGGGCAGGCACCACCAGCCCGGCGGCCCAGATGGTAAACAGTGCGCCCACCGGCTCCACGGCACCGGACAGCGTACCCGCCCAGAACGCCCGGCCGCGGCTCATGCCCGCGGCTTTCAGAGGCATCGAAATGATAGCGCCCTCGGGAAAGTTCTGGATGGCAATGCCCAGGGACAGCGCCAGCGCACCCATCGCCGTGATAGACGCACTGCCCGTTAAGTAACCCGCGTACACCACGCCGACGGCCATGCCCTCGGGGATGTTGTGCAGCGTGACGGCCAGCACCAGCATCGTGGTGCGGGAAAAGCCGCTGTGGGGGCCTTCGGGCGTGTCGGCACCCTGGTGCAGATGAGGCACCGCCATATCCAGCAGCAGCAAAAAGCCGATGCCCAGCCAGAAGCCCACGGCGGCGGGGATGAACGCCAGCCGCCCCAGGCCCTTGGACTGCTCCATGGCGGGGATGAGCAAACTCCAGATCGACGCCGCTGCCATGACCCCGGCGGCAAAGCCGGTTAAAGCGCGCTGCACACCTTCGTGCAGCGTTTTTTTCATGAAAAATACGCAGGCGGACCCCAGCGTAGTACCGGCAAAGGGGATAAGGATGCCGGGTAAACATTGCGTTAGCATAAACTAACCCTCCCTGTAAAAATATGACCCGCCCGGCCCAAAACGGCAGTAACAGCGGGGAAAAGTTGACGAAAAACGAAAACACGATATTTGCCCTTATCCTACCACACCCGGCCCGTGCCGTCAATAGCCGGGAAGATGTGAACCATTGGTTAAAAATATATCAAAAACACTTGCGCAAAATCCTTTTTATGCGTATAATATGGGTATTGGGCGCAAAACGTCCCCATAACAATGTGTAATACCGAGAGGAGCTTTTACTATGGGTTTGGGTAAAAAGACCATTGACGATGAAAACTACGCTGGCAAGCGCGTGCTGGTTCGCTGCGACTTCAACGTCCCGATGAAGGACGGCGTGATCACCAATGACAACCGTATCAACGCGGCTCTGCCGACCATCAAAAAGCTGATCAATGATGGCGCCAAGGTCATCCTGTGCAGCCACCTGGGCAAGCCGAAGAACGGCCCTGAGGCCAAGTTCAGCCTGGCCCCTGTTGCTGTCCGCCTGAGCGAGAAGCTGGGCCAGCCCGTCACCTTTGCTGACGATGACACCGTTGTCGGCGAGAACGCCAAGGCTGCTGTTGCCACCATGGGCAACGGCGATGTTGTCCTGCTGCAGAACACCCGTTTCCGCAAGGAAGAGACCAAGAATGAGCCCGCTTTCAGCGAGGAGCTGGCCAGCCTGGCCGATGCTTACGTGGATGACGCTTTCGGCTCCTGCCATCGCGCCCACTGCTCCACCGCCGGTGTTACCGACTACATTAAGGATACCGCTGTCGGCTACCTGATGGAAAAGGAGATCAAGTACCTGGGCAACGCAGTGAACGATCCCGAGCGTCCCTTCACCGCCATTCTGGGCGGCGCTAAGGTCGCTGATAAGCTGAACGTTATCTCCAACCTGCTGGAAAAGGTCGACACCCTGATCATCGGCGGCGGCATGGCCTACACCTTCCTGAAGGCCCAGGGCTACGAGATCGGCAAGAGCCTGTGCGATGACTCCAAGCTGGATTACTGCAAGGAAATGATGGCTAAGGCCCAGGAGAAGGGCGTTAAGCTGCTGCTGCCCGTTGATGCTGCCTGCATCAAAGACTTCCCTGATCCCATCGATGCCCCTGTCGAGACCGTTATTGTTCCTGTCGACGCTATCCCCGCTGACCAGGAAGGCTGTGACATCGGCCCCGAGACCATGAAGCTGTTCGCTGATGCCGTCAAGGCCAGCAAGACCGTTGTCTGGAACGGCCCCATGGGCGTCTTCGAGAACCCGACCCTGGCTGCCGGCACCCTGGCTGTTGCCAAGGCTATGGCTGAGAGCGACGCTACCACCGTGATCGGCGGCGGCGACAGCGCTGCAGCTGTCCAGCAGATGGGCCTGGGCGACAAGATGACCCACATCTCCACCGGTGGCGGTGCTTCTCTGGAGTACCTGGAGGGCAAGGAACTGCCCGGCATCGCCGTTATCCAGAAAGCTTAATTTGTAACCCGCAGGGTGCGGCGGCAGAGCCGCTGCGCCCCTTTTTGTTTGAGAGATATATGAAATAAAGGAGCAACTATCATGGATAAGCAGAACCGCAAGGCAATCATTGCCGGCAACTGGAAAATGAATAAAACCGCTACCGAGGCCGCCGAGCTGATCGACGCCCTGATCCCCGCTGTGAAGGACGCTGGCTGCGAGGTCGTTATCTGTGTGCCTTTCACCGACCTGGTCACCGCTGTTGCCAAGACCAAGGGCACCAACATCCACGTTGGCGCTGAGAATGTCCACTTCGAGAAGTCCGGCGCTTACACCGGCGAGATCAGCGCTGACATGCTGACCGACCTGGGCGTTGAGTACGTCGTTGTCGGCCACAGCGAGCGCCGCCAGTACTTTGCCGAGACCGATGAGACTGTCAACAAGCGCGCCAAGGCAGCCTTGGCCGGCGGCCTGAAGCCCATCATCTGCGTCGGCGAGAGCCTGGCCCAGCGTGAGCAGGGTGTCACCGAGGAGCTGGTCCGCATGCAGGTCAAGATCGCCCTGAACGGCGTGACCGCTGATGAGCTGAAGAACGTCGTTATCGCCTACGAGCCCATCTGGGCTATCGGCACCGGCAAGACCGCTACCGCTGACCAGGCACAGGAAGTCTGCGCCGCTATCCGCAAGGTCGTCGGCGAGCTGTACGGTGAGGATGCCGCCAAGGCCCTGACCGTTCAGTACGGCGGCAGCATGAACGCCAAGAACGCTGAGGAACTGCTGGGCAAGCCCGATGTTGACGGCGGCCTGATCGGCGGTGCTTCCCTGAAGGCCGACCAGTTTGCCATCATTGTTGACGCCGCCACCAAGGGCTGATACAATAGTAGAGTAAAATGCCTCCCTCTGCGAGGGAGGTGGCGCGAAGCACCGGAGGGAGAGACTTTCAAGTAAGCAACGGTTTACTTTATGTCTCTCCCCCACCGCCTACGGCGGAGCCCTTCGGGCCCGGACCCCTCTGTCGCTACGCGACATCTCCCCACACTGCGGGGAGTCACCCTCCCAGAGGGGGCCTTTTGCGCTACCTGTACAAAAGGAGTTTCAATTTATGTCTAAAAAACCTGTAATGCTTTGCATCATGGACGGTTTCGGCTGGACGCCGGATCAGACCTACGGCAATGCCGTGGCCGCCGCCAATAAGCCCAACCTGGACAAGATCTTTGCCAACTATCCCATGACTACCATCCAGGCCAGCGGCATGGCCGTCGGCCTGCCCGAGGGCCAGATGGGCAACTCGGAAGTCGGCCACACCAACATGGGCGCTGGCCGCATCGTCTACCAGCAGCTGACCCTCATCACCAAGTCCATCAAGGACGGTGAGATGCTCAAGAACCCCGTGCTGGTCAAGAACATGAAAGCTGCCATCGATGCCGGCAAGGCCATCCACCTGATGGGTCTGGTCGGCACCGGCGGCGTCCACAGCCATGCCGACCACTGGTACGGCGTGCTGGAGATGGCCAAGCACCTGGGTGCCAAGGACGTCTACCTGCACTGCATCATGGACGGCCGTGACACCGACCCCCACAGCGGCAAGGGCTTCCTGGCTGACCTGCAGGCCAAGCTGGACGAACTGGGCATCGGCAAGATCGCCTCTGTTTCTGGCCGTTACTACGCCATGGACCGTGACAATAACTGGGACCGCGAGGAGAAAGCCTACGCTGCCTTTGTTTACGGCGAGGGCAACCACGCCGCCAACGCTGCCGAGGCTATCGAGGCCAGCTATGCTGCCGATGTGACCGACGAGTTCGTTGTGCCCGTTGTCACCTGCGAGGGCGGCCGTGTGCAGGATGGCGATACCGTTATCTTCATGAACTTCCGCCCCGACCGTGCCCGTCAGATGACCCGCATCTTCTGCGATGATGCTTTCACCGGCTTTGAGCGCCGCGGCGGCCGCAAGCAGGTCAACTATGTCTGCATGGCCGAGTACGATGCCACCATGCCCAACTGTGAAGTGGCTTACCCGCCGGTCGAACTGAAGAACACCCTGGGTGAGTACCTGGCTGCCCACGGCAAGACCCAGCTGCGCATTGCCGAAACCGAGAAGTACGCCCATGTGACGTTCTTCTTCAACGGCGGTGTCGAGCAGCCCTGCGAGGGCGAGGACCGCAAGGTCATCCCCAGCCCGAAGGTTGCCACCTACGACCTGAAGCCCGAGATGAGCGCCTACGAGGTTGCCGACGAGTGCAAGGCCCGCATCGAGAGCGGCAAGTACGATGTCATCATCCTGAACTTTGCCAACTGCGACATGGTCGGCCACACCGGCGTGTTTGACGCCGCTGTCAAGGCTGTCGAGGCTGTTGACAAGTGCGTGGGCGAGGTCACCGACGCTGTGCTGAACGCTGGCGGCGTGGTCTTCCTGACCGCCGACCACGGCAACGCCGAGAAGATGAAGAACCCCGATGGTTCTCCCTTCACCGCCCACACCACCAACGTGGTGCCCTTCGCCGTCATTGGCGCTGGCGATGTAAAGCTGCGTGAGGGCGGCTGCCTGGCAGACATCGCCCCCACCATGCTGCCCTATATCGGCCTGCCCGTCCCGGCTGAGATGACCGGCAAGAGCATTATCGTCGACTAAGACGAGGGATTTTCGGCCTTTTTTGAAAAAAGGCCTGGCGAAAAACTTTTAATATTTCGACCCATAAAGCGGGAGCCTGCGGTAAGCGGGTTCCCGCTTTTGTTTGTATGGGCTGATGCATGTGTTTTGCTGTAGGGGCCGATGCTTGCATCAGCCCGTCAATTTGCCGTGGTTTACGCTGTTTTATAGGTTGAGAAAATTCACGAAAAATGGTATAGTAGAAACTACAAAAGTATGCCTGTAAGGGGAATTTACCGTATGAAAGAAAAACTGCGCTTACTGCTGCGTAAACCGGCTGTGATCGCCTTGCTGATAGCCGAGCTGCTGGTAATAGGCTTTGCCTTGGCAGCAGCCCTGCGCCCGGCGGCTGCGTATACGTTCACGGCGGACCAGTGGGAAAACATCGCCCAGGAGTCAGAAATTGGTTATGACGAGGACGGCCGCATCGGCGTTACCGAAATGACCGACGGCGAGGACATCCTCCAAACCCCGGCCATGACCCTGCCCAAAGGGCACTATAAGGTGACGCTGGATTACCGCTACGTGCCCAGCGTGTGGGAGGGGGGTGGAGCGCCGCTCCTGCGTGTATTTTGCTTCGTATGATGCGGGTACCGTTACCGGGGAAAAGCCCTGCGTCAATGTGAAAAAGCAGCAGGACACCCTGACGCTGAATGTCAGCGACTACAGTGAAACGGTCCGGTTGGTAGCTCATAATGATGGCGGTATCTTTACGCTGGGGCCTGTGCATATTGAACAGGATATGCTGTATGCGGGGGCCTGTGTGGCGGGCTGGCTGCTGCTGTTTGTGCTGCTGGATGCCTTTTTGCTGCTGACCGTACCCGGCAGCCCGGTGCGGCTGGCAGATGCTGAACTGTGTGCCTGCCTTTGGGTGCTGTGTGCAGTGGCCGTGCTGACCTGCGCCCCGGCCATGACCAACAGCGGCGCACTGCAGGGGGCGGACTGGTCGTTCCATCTTTCCCGTATTGAGGGCATTGCCCAGGGCCTGCGGGAGGGGCAGTTCCCGGTCCGCGTTTACAGCATGGCAAAGGATGGCTACGGCTATGCACCGTCGTTGTTTTATGGCGAACTGCTGCTGTACTTCCCGGCGGTACTGCGCTTATGGGGGATGAGTGTGCAGGGGGCGTATCATACCTATCTGCTGGCACTCCAGCTGCTGACGGCTGGCATTGCCTTTTTCAGCCTGCGGCAGATTTTCCGGCATAACAAGACGGCCCTGGTGGGCAGCGTCCTGTATATGCTGTCTACCTATCATCTGTATAAGATTTACTGGCTCAGCGCGGTGGGGGAGTACACAGCCATGGCGTTTCTGCCGCTGATTCCGGCTGCCCTGTATGAATTGTATGGGGAACGTCCGCTTACCCGCAAGCGGCTGCGCCGGGCCTGCGCAGAACTTGTTGCGGCCTTTGGAATGCTGCTGCAGGTGCATCTGCTGTCCTTGGAGATGGCAGTTCTGGCAACAGCCGTGTTCTGCTTGATGCGGTTCCGCCGGACGTTCAGCAAGGCAGTGTTCTTCACATGGCTGAAGGCTGCTGTGCTGACGGTGCTGCTGAATCTGTGGTTCCTGGTGCCGTTCCTGACCCTGATGCTGAGCGGCGACTACAATAATATGTATACCGGCAGTGCCGAAAATGGCGGCCAGATTGTGAAAAACAGCGGCCTGCGGATTGCAGAGCTGTTCGGCTGGCAGAAAAACCACAACAACCTTGGCCCGGAATTGTTGGCCGGTGGGTTTGTGCTGCTGTGGTGCTGGCTGACCCTGCGGGCCAAGGAGGAACCGCAGCAGCCGGAGCGGCGCAGTATCCGCCTGGGGCTTTGGGCTGCAGGGTTTGCGGCGCTGGCCTGCTGGATGAGCACGAACACTTTCCCGTGGCAGGCCGTGGGCCGCATCCCGGTGGTGGGGCGTATCCTGGTGGCAATCCAGTTCCCGGGGCGGTATCTTTCTTTGGCAACGGTGCTGCTGGTACTGGCGGCGATGTGCGGGTTGGC
>ULZG01043212.1_pt1 | contig 19568 bp, 9 predicted proteins | sample 1962881 | NCBI WGS metagenome assembly ULZG01 (sample SAMEA4835883, study PRJEB28245) | human gut metagenome | biome: gut microbiome; material: fecal sample | place: Denmark | collected 2008 | reverse complement strand
ATGGCAACATCAATGTACAGATAAATATACATACAACACATTCTCCTGCAAAATCGGAATCTTTGAGAACTCAAGATGTCATCCATTTTATTCAGAGGGTTCACCGTTACTACATCCAGTAGCCAACCCCTATTATAAATCAATTACGATTGTTTCTATTTCAGTGAATTAGACAAGATTAGTCTTGACTTTTATATATATCAATTGTTTAATAATCATACAGAAAGACTACTGGATACAGTGGTTCCTCTGAATTATTTTATGTCAAAGACACTAGTTTAATCCTTGGAGTTGGTGAACTAGTGTCTTTTACATTCTTCTATAATAATCAATGCGATTTTTAACAATTCAACTAAAGCCATTAAACACAAAAGCAACATCAATGTACAGATAAATATACATAAAACATGTCCTCCTACATAATCGGAATCATCGAGAACTCAAGATGTTATCCTTTTTATTCCAAGGGTAGCCGTTACTACATACGGTTACAATTTCTATTGTTCCTATTTTATCTAAAACGACTAATTTTAGATAAAGTTAACCTTGACTTTTATATATATCAATTGTTTAATATTCATACAGAAAAACTACTGGATACAGTGGTTCCTCTGAATTATTTTAGTGAAAAGACACTAGTTTAATCTTTTGGATGGGTGAACTAGTGTCTTTTACATTTTTCTATAATCAATAATGTAATTTTTAGTAATTCAACTAAAGCCAAGATAGTCATGGCTACATCAATGTACAGATAAATATACATAAAACACGTCCTCCTACATAATCAGAATCATCGAGAACTCAAGATATCATCCTTTTAATTCAGAGGGTTCACCGTTACTACATCCAGTAGCCAATTCCTATTATAAAGAGCCAATGTGAAAACATTATTAACTCCAAGCATTTTGTTGCGAATGATCCTATCTTGTCTAAATCGCATTATTTTCGTTGAATTAGATATGGTTTTAACATCTAAACTAACACAAAATCAATCATTTACACAACATAAGATAAAAGAACCCTCAACTAAGAGGATCCTTCTTACTCAATACATGTTTTAATACTTCTTCCATCTTTTGAAAGTCAATGGGTTTCGTTATATAATCATTCATCTTTACATCAAATGCTTTTTTCTTATCTTCCTCAAACGCATTGGCAGACATAGCTATAATTGGAATATTGGCCTTTTCAAGTTGTGAAAGATGTCGAATGCAATCTGTCGACTTATAGCCATCCATATTTGGCATTTGAATATCCATTAAAATCAAATCGTATGTATTGGCTGGTTGATGTTGCATTTCATTCACACAAAGGATTCCATCTTCTACAGCTTTAACTTCAAAACCCATTTCACTAAGAATTGTAGTTGTGATTTCAGCATTTAATTCATTATCTTCGGCCAATAAAATTCTTTTACCCTTAAAATCAATATCAAACTCATTGGAAGATTCAATATTTCTATTAGTATAATCTTTATTCGCAATCTTATGTGGAATAGTAATCGTAAAAGTACTACCCTTACCAAGTTCACTCTCTACTTCAATACTGCCATTCATTAAGTCCACAAGGTTTTTGACAATAGCCATACCAAGTCCAGTACCTGGAATTTTAGATAGAGTCGTATTTCTTTCACGTGTAAATAATTCAAATAAGGATGGTAAGAATTCTTCACTCATTCCAATACCTGTATCCGATACTTTTGTTTGAATTAAAGTATAGCCTTCTTTATCGTAAGGAAGTTCTCTTGTATCGATTGTTACCTTACCACCAGCAGATGTATATTTGATCGCATTACTGATTAGATTGGATAGAATTTCCTGCATTTTTGTAGAATCGGTAATAATATGTTTGTGATCGACATTCACAATTTTGTTTAATTCAATATTCTTTTTTGAAGCTTCCGCCGCAAATGCACCACAAACAAGTTGAGTAATATTCCCCACTACTTCATAATTTTCATCCAATTCCATCTTACCACTTTCAACACGAGCCATATCCAATACATTATTAATAATTGAAAGTAATAATTGACTCGATTGTTCAATCATTTCTTGATAATGAACGAGTTTAGGATTTGTTAATTCTTTCTTCATTAATTGTGAATATCCCAAAATCGCATTCATCGGTGTACGAATATCATGTGACATATTAAATAAGAATATGGACTTGGCCTCATTGGCCTTTTCAGCCTTGATCTTTTCTTTGCGTAAAGCCTCTTCCTGTTCTAACTCACGCTTCTTTTCTTCCGTAAAATCACGATTGGCAAGTAATACACTCACAACACGACCATTCTCATCATATTTTTGAGGTACAATCATCGAAAGAATCCAAGTTCCATCTGTCCTTTCACAAGTATGGAATAAGGAATTCTTTCCTTCAAGACGTTTTGCGATGGTCGTACTATCATAAAACTCAACACTACTCTGCCTAAATGGTTCGGTAATCAAACGATTTACTTGCTCTAATAATATATTATGATCTATCTGAGTATAGCGTCCGTTTAAGCCGGGAAGATTATTTCCTTTAATCAATTCCACATCACCTGTCTCTAGATTAATCAAACAAATATAGGAATACCCAGCCGATAATGCCTCAACTTCATGTCGAGCCTGTTGCACCTGTTTACCTAAAGTAATTGGAAACTCTTCATCTTCCAATTGTTCTTTATCTGGAATCGAATGATGAATATGAAGCACCTTCCATTTTCCATCCCTAATTCCATAAATAATAGTAAAGCGAGAATCCAAATGCATAATTGGAACTTCTTTATCATAAAGACCATAAATTTGAACAGATCCATACACAAAGACACATTGATCATCCACAATATTTTCTTCTATTTCTAAATCTTTAAATTCAAAATGAATATTCTTTCTTTTCTCCACATCAAATTTGAAAGAATTTAAAAAGTGCTCAATATTTTTAAAGAATTCTTGTTTTCCCGTACCAATAACACTCGCATTGGAATCCAAAAAATCCTGAATTTCAACTTTGCTCAACGTATTCGATCCTAGATATGTTTCTAACAATTGTCTAGTAAGTAACTTAAAATCCTGCATAACCCAACCCCACAAAATAAAAGGCATCATCTCAAATCAGACAATGCCACATTATATTATTAATTCTAACTGATTTGAAAAAAGATATATCATTGCCTATATCATACCATTAATTTCAATCAATGTTATCATTAATTTCATCTAATTTATCAAATATATCTTCTAAAGAACCATCACGATATTCATTTCCACGAATATCATCCAATTTCTCATTCATTGTTCTCAATTCATCCAAAATTTCATTCAATAAATCAACCACTTCATTCATGATTCGTCACCCCCCTCATATATTTCTTCCATCTTCTTAATACATCTTTTAATGGCTCATCCAAATAAGACAAAGCCATTTCTTTCATATCTTCCGAAATACCATAAGCAGCTTCTGCAATACTTCCCGTTATAACTGCGATAGTATCACTATCTCCACCAATTGAAATTGAATCTCTAGAATTATTTCAAAAAATATAGTATCATACATACAGAAACTAACTTGTGATGGATAAAGCTGGGCTGGCTGTGCCAGTAAGATGTAGATCGAGATGCCTTTGCTCCTGGGGTTAGTTTTTTTTATACAGATTTCATTTCTTCGATTGCTTTTAATACATCATCTTTTTTAAATGTAATTAAATCCTTATCGGATATTTCATTCAAACTAGCCAAACGATTCGAATGAGCCTTTTTACTCTTATCAAACAAGTTACGCATTTCTCGACCATTCGCAAAATTATCTGGTTTATGAGTACACAAGTCGTTTAAATATGACTTTAATGTATCTTGTGCTTCTAAATCCATCCTAAAATCATTTTGTTCGCACAACAATCCGAAAATTAAAAATAATTCTTCTTCAGAATAATCATCAAAATGAATATATTCATTAAATCTAGATTTTAATCCAGGATTTGATTGTAAGAAAGATTCCATTGGCCCATCATAACCAGCAACAATCACAATAAATTCATCACGATGATCTTCCATCGCTTTTAATAAAGTATCAATAGCTTCCTGACCAAAATCATTCTCACCCTTAGCCAAAGTATACGCTTCATCAATAAAGAGAATGCCGCCCATAGCTTCATCAATCTTTTCCTTCGTTTTTAATGCTGTTTGCCCAACATATCCAGCAACAATCTCACTACGATCCACTTCAACCAATTGACCCTTTTCTAAGATTCCTAGTTCCTTATAGATTTTAGATAATAATCGCGCTATCGTTGTCTTTCCAGTACCAGGGTTTCCCTTAAATACTAGGTGTTTAGAAGTATTAGAAACTTTCAAGCCTTTGCTCTTACGAAGTGCATCTATTTTCAACTCATTAATGATTGAATGTACCTGTTGCTTTACTCCATCCAATCCAATCATGGAATCCAATTGTTTTTGAAGATCTTCTAAAGATTCTGCAGACTCCACCTCAATTTCATCCTGAACCACTTCCTCTTTGACTTTATCAACAACTAAAGGTTTCTCCTCTTGTTTAATATCCAATAGTTTAATGTATTGAATAAAATGATCCTTTACAATATCTTTCTTATCATTCTTATTAAACAAATAATAACGACCCAGTTCATACACAAATTGGGCATAAAAAGTTTTTACAATAGGTATTAAATTTAATGTTTCAAAATCAGAAAACCAAGAATGAACAGAAACGCTATCATTCAATTTTTCTTTAGAACCAAGAAACACTTTATTAAAGTAACCCATACGAAGATCTGCATGATCTAAAGAGATGATTTCTATAAACCCAGCAATATTATTTAAAATAACCTGCTTTACATTTAAATGACCACCATCTTTATCAATCAATTCCTGCTCTTTTGAACATGCTAATAATAATTTAGCTAATGATTGTTTTACATCTATATCCATAATTACAACTTTCTCTATGCATATTGAATTTGATTATGCAACGAATCATATAATTTCGATGCATCCTCACCCTCAATACCATTAAACATCTCAGAAATTTCTTTTTCCAATTCATTCTGTATTTCTTCACTCGTTTTGTCATGAAATACATTCAATAAAGACGTATCTTGAAGGGTTAAAATAATTTCTTGATTATCAATCACTTCTTGTTTTTGATCTTGAACTTGTTCTAAGAACTCATTATAATACGTATCCATTTCGTCTGTATTTAAACCTAAATCAAAAACACCATGATCTTGTAATAATTCTACAAACCAAGATTGAGTAAGAGTATCATACAAACTCATCCATTTATTGTGAGACGTATGCCATACTTCATCACCACTCAAAATGTCTTTATAATTAAAATAATATTGTTCATCAAAGAAGCGCAATGAAGCAGTATACATCGAAAGCATCATAAATACAGTGAGAATCATATTGTCCTTATTATCAATCAAATCCGATTTTAAAGAATCGATCATCATATCCAATACAACATATAATGAATCCACTAACTTACGCATTTGTTCTTCACTATAAGGCTTTTGTTTCTTACGACAATCCAACATATCCTGATAATCACTAATCACCTTATTGTATTCAGCTTTAATATGAAGTTCAGTCCCCTTATTTAAACTTTGTTGAACCTTTTCTATTGCACCAACAATCTCTTCTTCCATAGAATTTAATTTTTCATATAGAATCGCAAATGTAGCCCAAGTCGAAACTAAATTCACACCATCTAAAATCAGTGCAATATTTTGAATCTTAGATAAATTCTTCATCATCTTCATATTCTGATTTAATAGCTTAGAATTCTTTTGAATCGCCTTTAAAACTTCTTTGGCTGCAACCTGCTGTTCAGCCTCTTTAAAAATGCTATCTAAAGCTACCTTATAGAACTTTTTAAAACGCTTATTCTTTTGACGAACTACAATTTCCATAAAATTCTTATCATTCAAGAATTTACGCAATTCCTCTATTGTTCGTATTACTTCAATTTCATCCATACCTATTCTCCATCCTTTAATTTGTATAAAAGCAATGTCAAAATTAATAAGATACAGGAATCCATACTATATGGATTATGGAAATCAAAACGAGGCTTCCGCTTATTAATTCCAAGTGCTGGAACCGTTTCTCTACGAATAAAAATAAGAATCGTATCCATATCCAAACATTCCTTAGACAAATCAAAGTCAGAGATCAACTTCGATTGATTTTTAGTAACCGCCATATATAAACACATCATAATGCGCGTATAATCCATCAAATCCTGAAAATTCACTTCTTTAGATTTACTAATAGAAACTGCCTTTTCATAATACTTCTGTGCACGCGTCTTCTGTTTTGATGTTTCAATCTGTGATTCTAAAATATCATTCAAACATTTAAAATAACTTTTGATCAACTTATTAAAATCACACGTATTCATTAGTTCAACCATCATAAAATGATCATATAGCTTCTCAGCCATAGCTTCCTTAGTTATATGATTCAAGAACTGAAATTTTATATAAGCATTTAAATCCATCAAAACACAATCACCAATCACATCACTATAGTCTAGCCATGTTGATTCTACAAACTCTCTTGGTTTCATATCCTATTTCTCCCATTAATATACTATTTATAATTTAATAACTTCAATATTGGAATTTTTAATCTGACACAATAAACAGTCCATCTAAAGAACGTGTATAAGAAATATATCTTTCATTGTATTCCATGTTATCCTCTAACACTAATACAAAATCAAATTCAAGACCTTTTGCAGATTCTACAGATAATATTTCTACTAATAATTTCATATAACTCGGTAATTCATTCTTAAAAGATTCAATTACATTTGATTTACGACCATAAATAACTGCAAATCTAGCATCTCGATTATTATCATAGTTACTTTTTAGCCAAGCTAATCCATGTTCAAGACTACCAGTTTCCACAGGCTTTCCATGTAACCCAATCGGTGTGATTTCTGCTCCAAACACATCATTACAATATTGTGTAACTTCAAATGTATTACGATAGTTTTCTTGCATAACATAAATATCCGATTCATCAATGAAATCTATATCACACCAATCGTCTAATCCTTTATATGCCATATCATCATCTGTATATACTAACTGATTCAAATCTCCATAAATATTGAATACACAATCTTTGCCCAAACATCTTTGTAGTATTTTATATTCAATAGGACTTAAGTCCTGAGCCTCGTCAATACATAAAAATTGATCTGATCGAGTAAGAGGCCCATCATATAAAACACGCAACAATAATCTGTATAAATATGCGTACTTATATTTAAGTTCTTCATATTTAATGTCTAATTTTTCATAGATATGCATAATTTCATTGACTACAATATTTTTATAAATATTACTAAATCTTAATGAATTTGTTTTTTCTACAAATTCATTAATTAAATTCAATTCTTCATCAGCAGGTTTATTCTTTTCAATACTTTCTCGCTCTAGAATCAAATTTTCTTGACTGCTTTGTAAATTTAAAATACTGTCATTTAATTTACGATGCTGATCACAATAAGATGCATACTCATACATTCTATCTTCGAATAAGAATTCCTTATTATTTAAAACTGGTGTATATAACACACTTTCATTATTATGTAATAATTCTATAGTGACTTTAACAAGATTTAAAGCTTTAGCTTCTTCTTTGTATTTCCTCAAAGCTTTGTCAAAATCCTTGTTCACCCCTGCTAAATTACGTCCCAACAAAGATCTTTCTCTTCGCTTTTCAGTTAATAAAGAGTTTTTTTGTTCTTTCTGACTTTCAAACTCAATTGAAGCAGAAGCAACAAACAATGACTTCAAATTAGATAATTCTTTTCGTATACGACTCATCTTTCCGAAATTATAAGATGGTACATTTGAAAGTTGTTTTTCTAATTCCTGGATTTTTTCAATTTTATCATTTAATTTATTAACAACCTGTTTAGAAATATAATCCGTATTATTTAATATGACTTCATAACTACTATAATCAATGTCTCCTTGAACAGACAGTTTTTCTAACTCTGTAATTTCATCTGTTAATTCAGCAACACGTTTATCTATATTATCTTTAGATTCTTGAATTGCATTCATTTGACCTGTTAATTCATCAAAAATTTCTTGTTCAACTGTTAATAATTCAGATAAATCCTTTTTTAAGTACTGATACAGATTATTCATCTGAAGCTGTTGCTCATGTTGAAGATTTAGTTCTTTACTAAGTGATTTAGAAATAGTATTTTCTTTTTCAGTTAATGCATTAATATCAGATTCATACTTATCATTTAATTTAGATAATGTTAATGAAATCTCATTAATTTTATTGTATCCATATGAATCATAAGTTATGTTTGTTGGAAATGATAAGTTGTATTTATTAAAAAGCTGACTTAAATCCATAGAATGTAATTTATCCAAACTGTCTTTCCAGTATGAATCATAATTTTCAATGATTTTATTGTATAAATCCGTTGAATAAATCTCTTTCAATAATGAACAACTCAATTCTGACTCAGATTGCATCTTTCCTTTTATACTATCAAAATATAAATCAAGAAGATGTTTATAATATTGTTCAACTGAGTATCTTTTTATCATGTCAATTTCCAAATCATTGCATAATGCCTGGATATGCTTGTCAAACAGTTCATTTGGTGTTAATACCTTAGCTTTGCTCCAATCAAATTTAGGATTATTAAAAACCAAATAAGATAATCTATGTAATAAAATCATTGTTTTACCAGATCCAGCACAACCTTGAACAATAAAATTCTTTTCCATTGGTAAAGTCATAATCGTATTTTGTTCAGCCTGGATTGTTTTAATAATATCTGTTAATTCATAATCCCTACGTTTGTCTCGTAATACCTGAATTAAAAATGGATCCACTACTTCTCCACTTAAATTCATTTCATTCGCATCATAGGGAGTATTATAACTGATAAACTTTCCATTCTTAATCACAAAATTTCTTCGTAAAGAAATAAATCTTTCGTTTTTACCTTCTTTATAATAGGCTAATTGTTCATTTCTGTACGCATCTCCAATCGGTGTACGCCAATCATAAACCAGATCTCTACACTGACCATCTTTAATACTACTGTGTACAAGAATATTATTTTTACCTATATAGAAACTTTTCACAGAATTATCTGTGTCTATATCGATACGACCGTAATAAGGTTCTTTTTTGTATCTCTCAAAATTATTCTTCTCATCTATGCATTTTTTTCTATGATCAATTTGGTATTTAATATTTTCTTGATCATCAAACCCTATATCTTCTTTTATGTTTTTACTTAATTGATTAATTAAATTATTATCCTTATTTATTACACTCTTGATTTCTTTTTGTATATAATCAAAATGATTTGATTCTTCGATAAAAACTGAATCTTTCATATATTAACCCACCCAACATATATAACCATTATAGCGCTTTCATAAGGAATTTGATAGATTAAACGGGTATTCAGTAATCTTTAAGTTCATACATCCACTATTGAGAGCACATATTCCATCATTTTGATCTACCTAATCCATTCATAAGTGCCATTTATAGATCTAACAATTAGGATATGATTTTATATCTAAATCAAAAATGCGGATTATGGCAACGGATCTCGTCACCGTATCACCAGGACTTTTCCATGCGTAATATCCTAAGATTTCAAGGGCATCAAATAACAATGCTTTTTAAATACTAAAATCTCCTCTTCTCTACAGTTAAGCTGTGGCATTAAGGGGGTTCGGTTACACCAAACCAAGCATGTTTCTAAACTACTATGACCAATAAAACTGCACCGAATTTACCGTCTATTACTACTTCAACATCAATAGATATTCAATTAAACAATTGTTATTTATAATCACAATGATATTATTATAGTAAACAATAAAAAGATTTAAGGAGACAATACTATGATGGGAAAAACACACGTAGCTATTGGAGTTTTATCAACTCTAGCTATTTTTCAGCCAACAACAATATCCCAATGTGCCTTAGCAATTGCAGGTGGAGCATTAGGTGGTGTAGCAGCAGATATAGACACTGTTGATAATGACTATAAACATGATGCTTTAATTGGACAATTACTTTCTTTTGGCATTGCAGGCATAATGGTTTTTATTTTATTTATAACTAACAAGTCTGAATTTTATGCTAGTCTATCGAAAGATAAAATTTGTGTCTGTATAGGCATTGTCTCCTATTTAATACTTATGATAAAAGGTTATTTATCCAATCACAGAACCTTCACACATTCCTTTTTAGCAATGTTTCTATTTACTGTTGCTATAGGTATAATTAATTTAAATATCATACCATTTTATTTAATTGGATATCTTTCTCATTTATTCTTAGATCTATTAAACAAAAAAGATATTCCTTTATTGTATCCAATAAAAAAAGGCATATGTTTTAAACTATGCTATGCAAGTAAAAAAGCAAACTCCTTTTTTATGTGGTTAGGTACATTCGGTTCCATATTTATGATTCTATTTTTAATTCTATTCAAATAATAACGATTAATCACTATACTTATATATAATAATAAAATATTTATAATAAACAGAAAGTAAATATTTAAGTTTAACAAAAAAAACGAGAGTCATTTCATAATTTGAAGTGGCTTTCGTTGTGGATTCAGCGGCTCTCAACGATGGATTGCATGGCTCAGTACAAATGGAATTGGTGGCTCCCTTGCCATGGAATACTCAGTTTATGTAATATTGTTATTAAAAATAGCAATTTAGATAGTTGAATTCCAAATTGCTAATTAATCAATTATTTAAGAAGCGTATTCTTATCTAGATACGAAATAAAACTATCAATAATTAAATCGTGACGTTTCATGATATCTGCTTCATCAAAGTCATTTTTCGTATCAGACATTACAAGTAACTCTTTATTCTTTGTTCCCTCTTTTTTCTGATTACGAGAGTTAGTAAATCCAATATAATATTTTGTTTTATCTGTAAATCGATAATCAGACGCTCTAATATTGATTCTTTTCTCTAAGATTGCTTTATTTCCTAATGATTCTATATTTTTAGCATCTGAAAGCGTACCTTCTTTATCTTGCCTATTACGTGGATAGATATGTTCAATTTCAAACACGTTTTCTAATGATAACAGTTCTTGTCCTTCTTGTTGGTAAGCCCACCAAGTTAACATTGATTTGGTTATTGCACGATTATTACTAAATACATAATTCATCAATGCATTTTTTACATGATTACGTTCAATTAAGAAACCCGAAAAAGTTACTGATTTATGGTTTACTACGTTGATCATTTCTGTATATACTGGAGTACGAAGGGCGTTGACACCAGGATTTGTTACTGCATAAGCCCACACAAATGCGATTGTTTGATTTAAAAAATTGTCTAAATCATTTTCATCTAAGTTTCCACTATCATCTCTATTAGCCATATAATAGACAGATAAGAAATATGTCCACATGCCATTAGGTGCATAATTTAAAATATAGAGTAGTCTTAAATTTCTTTCTGAAAAGCGATCATTATTTTGTGATAACACATCTTTCCAAAAGTTTGCTAAATCAATGATATTATCTAATGTCTCACCCCTTTTTAACAGCGTATAAGAGTCACGTTCATAAAATTTACGAAGAGCTTCTGTTGTTGAAGACTTATTCCCTTGTAAAGCTCTTTCGTAATACATATAACGAGTAAATAGTTCATCCATTGGAGATCCAGATATAGGATGAAAAATATCATTACATAATACTTCCAATTCTTTCCATCGTTTTATAAAGCTATCTTTTTCGCCTTTTTCTGTATAGTACTTATAGAATTGAGCTTTGAATATATCCGCATCTGATAGTGGTAAACCTCGATCATTTAGTGTAGAGAAAATACGTAAAGCCGTATCTTGTGATTCAGCTTCAATAGGAAGTAAAATGCAATTATTTAAAATACGTACAGGAAGATGCGCAAAATAACTAGGATATGCATTTAAAAAATCTATATGTTTTTGAATATTTACTCTTCATTCCAGAAGCATCACCAGTATTAAGAATTGTTAGAAATTCATCTTTCTCATTATCTGTAGCTACTTCTGAACTGATTTTTAATTTATTCTTATTTGGTTTACCAAACTCATCTGTTTTCCAAATACATTGTTCAAGCATTTCACTAGTTTTAATTGCTAAAGCATCCTTCATAAATCCATATTTGGCATAGAAAGCTCGTAGCAAAAGCATTAAGGTAGTAAGCCTTTGTTGACCATCAATAATCTCCTGACGCCCATCTACATTTTTGAATGTAACAATTGGGCCTAAAAAATATTCATCATTATCAGAATCAAATTTATCACAATCATTATCAGGAAATGCAAAGGAAAAGATATCATCCCACAGAGTTTGACATTCCTTTTCACCCCATGCATATGGACGCTGATAATCCGGAATTAGAAAATCAGCTTTTTTATCAGAAAATAATGACTTAATATTCTTCTGATCAATATTTAATTTAGACATATTATAAATCCTCACTTTCACTACGAAACAAAAATTAAACGCGTTGTATCTTACCCTCTACAACTTTTATACGTTTTTGTAAAACTAATAAATCCAATGCTTTATTTGTTGCTGTTACAACCTTTTGAGTCATTCTATGAATATTATAGACACGAGCACATTCAGCACATAATCCTTCTGCTGTAAATCCTACACTCTTTCCTAAGATTGTATACATTACTTCAGCAAGTTCATCAGTTGCAATATAATCGATTTTTCTATTTTTTATACGTGGCACAACTTCTGTATAACCTTTTGGATAGAAGTAATCGCCTTTTCTTATAACTTGATTTTTTAATTGTGCTAAACAATCATCAACTTCCCTTTTTATTTTGACTGTAGCTTTTGAATTACCATATACAGGTGCCATTTTTTGACAAATTTCATCATAATGAACCGGATACAATTGTTTGATTATGTCCATTACACAATTCTTATAATAACCATAAACATATCTATCCGTTCTAAATCCTTCATGAGTTACATATTCTCTCTTTTTAAATCCATAAGGATTTACTTTATCTTCTTCTGTTGAAATTTTATCTTCTATTTTAGCAAAGTTATGACTAACCTTTTGCTTTTCTACTTTAACATTATTTCTATACGTAAAATTGTCAATAGCATTATCAATAGCTTCAGTCAAGCGGTTACCTTCTGTAACAGGATCTTTTATCCAGTCTGTAGACCATACGCGATACAATTGCCAACCCATGTTAGTAAGTACATCATGTCTTAATCGATCTCGTTCCCTGGCAGTTCGTGCTGAATGGTAATTAATGCCATCACATTCTATACCTAGAACAAATTGTCCACTAATTTGTGGATGCTTTACAGCAATATCAATTTTGTATTCTGAGCACCCTACATTAGTAGCTAACATATAACCTTTCGAATTCAAAAAGTCATATATAGTCTTTTCAAATGAAGAAGTATTTAATGAATCATTATTTTTAATATTTGGCTGTTGAATAGTACTATATCCGTTTATCGCAAAATCTATATAAGACCTTAACAACTTAGGTCCTTCAGAAGAGATACGTTCACAATCAATGTCAGTCGGCATAATAGACCCAACTAATTTTACATTATATTTTGCACGCGTTATCGCAACATTTAATCGACGTTCTCCACCAACTTTACTTAAAGGTCCAAAATTCATACGGAAGACGCCTTTAGGATCTTTTGCGTAACCAATACTAAAAATGATAGTATCACGCTCATCACCTTGTACATTCTCCAAATTCTTAACAAAGAATGCTTCATCTATAGATTCATTAAAGAATGATTCAAAATTCTGGTTTTTTAAACGCATTTCACGAATTGCTAACTCTACAGCTTGTTGTTGTACTTCACCAAATGTAATTACACCAAGCGAACGCTTTGGAAACCTTTTAAAATGATCAAATACCAATTTAGCTACTTCTTTAGCTTCAACATAATTACCTTTTTTGCCACCTCGATCATAAAAACCATCTTTTACATAGATATACTCAACTCCATTATCTGGGGTGTTTTCTATATTCGATGGGAAAGTTATCAAATCATTGTGATAAATCTTAGCATTTGAGAAAGCAATTAAATTTTCATGTCTACTACGATAATGCCATAACAATGTCTTTTCAGGTAATAAATTAGCTTCATCTAGAACAGACTCATAAGAATATGTGTCATCCTCTTCTTCATCCGTATCAAAATCGTCACTATCTGAAGTAGTAGAGGTAAAAAAGTTTGTAGGTGGTAACTGTTTGCTATCACCAGCAATAATTACTTGTTTACCACGTGAAATTGCTCCAATTGCATTTTCAGTACATACTTGTGAAGCTTCATCAAAGATAACTGTGTCAAACTTATAAGTGTCTGCTTCTAAAAACAGGCTAACAGAAAGTGGTGACATCATCAAACATGGTTTTAATGTCATTAATAAATTAGGAATCTGCTTAAATAACCTACGAATTGGCATTATCTTTCTTTGCTTTCTCAATTCACGTTTTAAAATACCAATTTCATCTAATCCATTAGTAAAAGTATCTAATATTGGTAAATCATTTATCAATTTAGTTTTAATACGATCTTTGGCTATATCAAATTGTAAAGAATCTAATTTGGCAAACTCTGAAATTGTTTTTTCTTGATTAACATGTCTAAAGTTCAAAATTGAAGGATATTCAGGCAATACCGAATCCAACCATAATCTATAAAATCTTTTCTTAAAAACTGGAATTATATGATCCGCACGTACTTTTTTCATTTCAATTTCAATTGTAAAATCCAAAATTCCCTCTTCTTCACATTTTTTCTTAGCATTAACAAAATCAATCCATTCCTCAAGCAAAAACAAGCCATCCATACATTCACTAAGACGAGAAACCAAATTAACAAAGCTCACATTTCTGAAATTATTTTGAGTTTCTGAATCAAATAAACCTAACATCCAATGATATTCTGGGTCGATATCTTCTAATATTTCATCAATATTTTGGATGAATAAGTTACAATTCTGAATCAAGTGACTATTTGTGCACATGTTCTCTATAAATTCACGATTAGGTTGATTTTCATTCATTATCTCATTAAATCTAGATGTCCAAACCAGTGCATTTCTTATCTTATCCCATGAAGTAATTACACCGTTATAATAATAAGCATATTGCTCTTTTAAACAGTCCTGATTATCATCAAAGACGCATAATATTTCTTTCATCTTTTCTAATAATGATTTTGCCTTAGACAATAAAGCCATTGTATGAACATTATCATGAATTAAATCATAGTCCGTATTCTCAAAATCAAATGAATCACTAAAAATATTAATTAACTTATCATATGATCTTTTACAATTGATCTTCTCATTTTTATAACATTCAATTGTAGTAATCGCATTCATTATATCATTGTCAGATAAATAACTATTATACTCTTTAGTATATCGGCTTAAATCTTCTTTATTTTGCTTTAATTGAATTCTAAAGTCCTCTGTCCATGTCAAGCCTTCTAACACATGTTGCCATGAGGTATCAAAGCCTTTATTCCATACACCGAATTTATCTGTTAATTCTTCAGCATGTAAATCAAATAATTTTATAATATCAATCATTTTAAAGATGTTTTGTAAAACCATATTGATTTCTTTATACTCATGTAATGTTTTCAAAATTTCTTGCAAATTCGTTTTTTCATCATTAAATTCACCTACAAAGGTATTCACAATATTTGAACATTTATCCGACATTTCCAATCGCATATCATCAATTTCTTTTAACTTATTTAATGTATTCATAATAAATACATCATCTAGTTTTATACCTGGATTTTTTAAAAGAATTTTGATTTTCTTTTGGTCTTCTCGATAAGATCCTTTAAAAACTTTAAATAAAGATGAATATTCTAATTTATATCTCTTTAACATCGGTTTATAATCCAAATCAAATACTTCAGAATCGTAATCGACCAACAGTTTACTCTTAATATTATTTACTTTTTCAACCAATTCAGATAATACAACAAATTCATTTTCACATTGTTCGTTATTTCCATTTACCATCATTTTTGATAGAGCATAATGAGAATCAATATAACGTAAAATTTTTTCTTTAACAAATTCTAAAGATGATGGTTTCAAATCATTTAATTCAGGAAAATTATTAAATATAAAACCTGAAGATGTCTTTACATTACAAAAATAATTATTATATTCATCCTTTTTAGTCATCCAGTTTTGCACATCTGTTTTTAAATCCGAAATACTATTCTCAAGCCAATAAGGCGGTATCAGCCCCAATGGTATATGATCTTCAAATCCATCTAAACTATAAGCACTATTAACATTCGTTATAAATGCATAATACGAATCCAAATAGTCATTCAATTTGTCTTGATAATTTAAATTAAAAACATCTGGATTAAACTTTGGAACTAAGCTATCGCGAACAGCTTTTATATTATCAGTTACTTTCTTAATATTATTGATTTCATATTCTAGATTATCAACATCTACAACATTGGAAAGATTCAATAATATCGTATTATTATTCACAATATCTAATAATTTGTTCTTTTCATCTTCAATATCATTCAAATCTTTCAAATTGTTTACGTTTGTTGAGTCTAAATGACAAACATTTAAATTGTTTATGTTAGTATATATACCATTCAATTCATCTATAAAAGTTGAATATTGAGATGATAGTTTTTCATATTTTGAAATATCTTCCATTAAATAATCAACATTCGCATTATAAACCCAATTTGTTGGTATTGTTGGAGAATCTTTAGCTACGCCTAGTAACTTAAGACAGTATTCAAGATTTGAATAAGAACTATCAAGTTTTAAATCTAGAGTATTAAACATCTTATTTATTGTATTATTATGTTCACTTAACTTATTAGACAATAATAATAATTTTGCACTAATATCATGTCTCAACTCATTTGTAACATATGGCACAGTAGAGCCGCGCCAAGGATTGGTATCATAATCTTCTGTCATGCGTCCAATTGAATTTTTATAGGCCTCCAAAACACTGTAATACCTATTAAATTTTTCCCTTGTAGTTTCACGAACATTTGGAATTGAAAATATTATATCCTCATAATTATTTAAACTAGCTAATTCTCCATTGACTTGATATATTGACATATTAAGTGGCGAAACATTTTCAAACAATTCATCAGCATATTCATTTAATTTCTGCTTGTCTTGATATAAAGTATTAAGAGCAATAGATGCTTCATCTGAAATTTCTGATTTCTTATGTGCCAAGTCTAACGAAATTCGTAATTGTTCTAAAACTGCTTTTTTATTTGCTTTATGACTATGTAATACTAAACAAAAGTCATCCAATTTAGCAGATGCTAATCTTTTGTAAACAACATCTAAAGCAGCCATTTTCTCAGAAACAAATAAAACCTTTTTTCCATCTGCTAAACACTCAGCTATAATATTCGTTATGGTTTGACTCTTTCCAGTTCCTGGTGGACCTTGTAAAACGAAACTAATCCCATTTTTAGCACATAAAATTGCATCTTGTTGACTTGAATCTGCATCTACAACTTGATACACATCTGAAGGTCTTAATTTTTTATCAAAATCATAATTAATCAATTCATCAGGAACGCTAGGTAAAGCAGTTGCATCACCTGAAATGGCACGTACAATTGGATTTGAGATAATATTATCTTTATTCGTATTCAAATCGTTGTACATATTAATTTTTAAATATGAGAATAAACTTAAACCAACTTCTTCTTTTAAAGTCCATTTTTTATCAATAACTTTGGAAACAGCCTCATAGTATGTTTTTAAATCCGAACCTTCCTCAAATTCTGGTAATACTATTCCAAACTCACTTTCTAATTTATATTTCAATGCAGGATTGACAACTATTTCATCGTCTATCATTTCCAAAACAAATGGTGTTGTTATAGATTCGATAGATAAACTAACTGGAACTAATATTAAAGGGGAAACAAATCGTTGCTTATCTTTTATAACTTCATCCCATTCTAAAAAGCCAAAAGCTAGGTATAGTGTGTTAATACCCTGCTCTTCAATAGTCATTTTTGCCTTGTTTCTAAGATTGCGTAAAGTGCTTTGTAATTCTTTTTTATTTTGATTTGTTACAACTTCATTTGGATCTTCAGGTTCTACTAATTCTAGATTTGCTCTTTCTCCTTCTCTATTTATTTCTTCTACTGGCTCAATATAAAAAGGAAAACATAATTTATCTTCGTTCGTTACAACAGCATCCCATAAATCATATATCCCAGGATTCTTAATCATTAATGAAGATCGCTTTGTTATACGATAATTTATCAATCTATTTCGTTTTCCTAAATCTAATAATTTATTTTTCCAAATTTCTACCTTTTGTTCAATATTCAACGACATTCTAACCCCTCCACTAATAACATCCCTTTTTTTAAAATATTAATAAAATAACTAAGCATCATCTTTTATAACTATTCTACACCTAATAGCTTAAATACAAAATCTATATTCATAATTCAATTAATATTTATCTATTCTTGCGAGTCTCATTCAGTAAAATGGCACGTATATAACATACTATTTGTTAAAAAACTTCATCAGCGTGATTATTAATTTAACTTAAAGTAGATAAAGAACGCATAACTAAGTCGACATCTTTATTTTCTAGTTCTTGAATGATATGTAAATAAGTTTTTTGAGTAGTATTAATACTCGCATGTCCCAATCTTCTTGCTACACTAGCTATAGATACTCCTGCAAATAATAATAAAGATGCATGTGTATGCCTTAAACCATGAATTGTTATATTTGGTATATTGCTCTTTTTACAAGTTCTGCAAAGTGCATCATTTACTGTAGAATTATAGATTTTGTTATTTAGATGAGCAAATATAGGCTCATTTTCAGGAATATTTTTAATTAACTGCGAAAATTGAATAACAGTTTGCCAATCCAATTGAATCTTTCTCACTGAAGACTTATTTTTTGTTGGTAAAAAACCACCATTCCCTTTATAATCCCATGTTTTATTTACAGATAACAATTGCTTACTAAAATCAAAATCTTTTGGAGTAAGAGCTAATGCTTCTGAAAAACGCATACCTGTTTTTGCCACAAGTAAAATAAACCAATCCCAATTAATTTTTTCACTAAGATTTAAATTAATTAACAATGTATGTAATTCGAATTGATTTAAATATTTAGGTTTCTTTTCCTTAGGCGTTTTTCCTTTGATAATTGCTTTACGTGTAGGATCTCTTTCAATTAATCCCTCATCCACAGCATCCAAGATTGCACCTTTTAGTTGATGATGAAAGTCCATTGTTGTTTGTCTTTCATGTGATAGTGCATAATCATTCAATAACTTCTGATAACAAATCCGATCCAACTCGCATAACTTAATATTTGGAATAAATCGTTCTAACCATGATATCGTCATTTTGTATTTTTGTAATGTTACAGGACGAATAGCTCCCTCTTTATAAATAGAAACCCAACATTTGTAATATTCACAAAACAAACTATCTTTATTAAATTGTTCTATCAT
>ULZG01059353.1_pt1 | contig 19573 bp, 8 predicted proteins | sample 1962881 | NCBI WGS metagenome assembly ULZG01 (sample SAMEA4835883, study PRJEB28245) | human gut metagenome | biome: gut microbiome; material: fecal sample | place: Denmark | collected 2008 | reverse complement strand
ACAGAAAACCGATTCTCATAACGAGAGTCGGTTTTTTGTTTTTAGTTTCATCTCCCCTAAAAAGAACTCAGTAAAAATAAAAATCCCCCGGACTAATTTTCAACCAAATTCATCCGGAGGAAATAAAACTGCAAATTAGCCTTATACTAATACCTACAAAAAACTAATTTTCAACTCTCTTTCCATTGAGTTTTACATTCTTCAATGTAAACCCATCAATATAATCTATATGAACATCTGGATTCGTCTTTACTTTCAAATCCAGATTCTCGAAAATGAAATCCGACAATTTATACTGATCATCAGCCCGTGTTACATCAAAAAACACATCACATTCCATCGAAATATCCCGCATCACCACATGACTGGAATAAGAATAAGGTATGTCCTTACGCCCCTTCAAGTCAAAAAACTGCTTCCAAGGCTTTGCAAACAAAAAGCTGGTTACCGTACCCGTTATATTCTCTATCGTAATATATTCATAATTCTGAGGCGTATCCGGACGCATTTTCAGCCACAACAGCCGTTTTGCATTATCCAAGTGACAGCGACGGAGAATAATATTATGATTATGTATTGACTCACTTCCGCAAGTCAATGCACTATGGCAAAGCCCGTAAATACAATCTTCTATAATGATATTACGGTTAGAGCCATTATGTACCTTGTCTTGATCGGCCCAAGGACCTTTGCCACCTTTCAATGCTATGGCATCATCGTTTACAGACATATAGCACCCCTTAACCAATACATTCGTACAAACATCAATATCGATAGCATCTGAACTGGGTGCCTTAACCGGAAAATGTGGCGCAAAAATATGGAGGTTCAGCAGTTTCACATTTTCACAACGATACAAATGCGTTGTCCAAAATGGAGAATTTTCCAGACGCACTCCCGACAATTGTACATCCTTCGAATCGGCAATATATACCAGACGAGGACGAAGTTCTTCCAAGTTTGTACATTTGGGGTTTACCTGACGACGAAGCCAAAATGATTTCCAGTAGCGCAATCCGTTTCCATTAATACGTCCTTCCCCCGATATCGTAAATCCATCCACACCGACAGCATTGACAAGAGCCGCAAAATATTTCAAGTTCTGTCCTTCCATACGTGTATCGATGACAGCAAAGTTACTGATATCATCGCTTCCCTTCAACACGCCCTCTGCTTCTACATAAAGATGAGTCCGCGGTTTAAAGAACAACGAACCACTTAAAAATGTCCCTCGAGGAATATAAATTACACCTCCTCCTTCCAGAGAAGCCTTATCAATTACAGCCTGTATCTGCTGAGTCTGTACAATCGTACTATCGTTTACCACTCCATAATCCGTTATCCGATAGATTTTTCCTAAATCTTCCAATTTAACGACTTCTGTTTGCCGAAACCAATCGGGTATGGGAGTTCCATCCGGAAAGAGATCTTTTGCCGAAGCCTGCAAGGTCAACAATGCCAGACACGCAAAAGCCATACACTTTGTCCACAAATTATTCATAGCATTTTTTATTAAAACAAATTTTTCTTACTTTCAACGGCAGCAAAAATAAAGAAAAACATATCACACGAAAATAGAAAATCATACATTATCCAGATAAATTTGTACATTCAGATAAATTATTCCTCCAGCCAGACAAAATGGATAAAATCAAAGGCTATTGTATTATTTTCCATTTTATAAATAGAAACAGGCAACTATTTTTGTAAAAGAACAAAACATTACAACAAATAAACAAATACCATGAAAAAGTTATTTATTGCAGCATTGGCCCTCTGTTTAGGAACATCGAATGCATTGCACGCACAAGATCTCCCCGACCAGAAAGAAACCCTGAACACTCTGATCAAAGTAAACAGATACTACATGAAAAACAATCCCGACTGCCGGCTCCCCAGTTTCGTAAAAGGCAAGATGCGCCCAAGCAATATATGGACACGAACTGTATATTATGAAGGTTTGCTCGCCCTTTATTCCGTTTACCCGGATACAGAATATTACAACTATGCTTACCAATGGGGAGAATACCATAACTGGGGAATGTGGAGAGGAACGACAACCCGACATGCAGACAATTACGCTTGTGGACAGATTTATATAGATATGTACAATCTCTGTCCCAAACCGGAAATCCTGCTCAACGTAAAATCTAACCTCAACATGCTGGTCAATACACCACAAATAAACGAATGGTGGTGGATAGATGCCATACAAATGGGAATGCCCGGTTTCGCCAAGATGGGAAAACTGACCGGAGAACAAAAATACTTCAACAAGATGTGGCAGATGTACGAATATACCAGAAACCAGCACGGAGGCAATGGAATGTTTAACCCCAAAGACGGTTTGTGGTGGAGAGATCAGGATTTCGATCCTCCCTACCAAGAGCCCAATGGAGAAGATTGCTACTGGAGTCGCGGAAACGGATGGGTATACGCCGCCCTTGTCCGCGTTTTAGACGAAATTCCATCGGATGAAGTACATCGTCAAGACTATATCAACGATTTTCTTACCATGAGCAAGGCTATAAAAGCCTGTCAGCGTGAAGATGGCTTCTGGAATGTCAGCTTGCACGACCCCAACCATTTTGGAGGTAAAGAACTGACGGGAACTTCCCTGTTCGTATACGGAATGGCATGGGGAATACGGAACGGACTACTCGACCGCAGTGAATATCTGCCAGTAGTTCTCAAGGCATGGAATGCTATGGTTAAGGATGCAGTACACCCCGACGGCAATCTTGGTTATGTACAAGGTACTGGCAAAGAGCCGAAAGACGGACAACCAGTAACATACGACAGCAAACCCGATTTTGATGACTTCGGAACAGGATGTTTCCTTCTTGCAGGAAGTGAAATTTACAAACTACAATAAACTGTCACAATTCCGAAAAGCGTCAATCATACATCGCAAAGAAACATACAAAAGACTCAATCCATAAAAAACTCCGGCAGGATAATTTCTTTAAACCTGCCGGAGTTTTTTACTGACTGAAACAACATCAGTTTTCTTCCTCCTTCTCTCCTCTCAAATACGATGAAGGTGGCACACCAAACTGAGCCTTAAAACATTTACTGAAATAGAACGGATCATTCATACCAATCTGGTAAGCCACTTCCGAAACGGTATATTTACCTTCAGACAACAGTTCAACAGCCTTTTTCATACGCATAATGCGTATATATTCATTAGGAGAATAACCAGTCACTCCCTTTACTTTACGATAAAATACCGTACGTCCCAATCCCATCATAGATGCAAATTCATCAATAGAGAAATCCGGATTCGACAAATGAGAGGCCAACGTTTCTGCCAACTTGTCGGCAAATTCTTTATCTTTATCCGTCGTACAGATAGCCGGACGCACAGCATGAGGATCTTTCGAAAATTTTTCCCGCAAGCGGTCACGCTGTTCTATCAGTTTAAAGACCCTTGCACACAGCAAACTGCTGCTAAACGGTTTTGTGATATACGCATCAGCCCCCGCTTCTACTCCCTCCAGATGTTTATCCTGCGAACTAAGTGCAGTCAGCAAAATAATAGGTATATGACTTGTATTAAAGTCGCTTTTCAATTTACGTGTCAATTCAAATCCCGAACATCCAGGCATCAAAACATCACTGATAATCAAGTCTGCATCATACACCTTGGCACGCTCCAGTCCGGAAATTCCGTCCGATTCCGCTACAACCTCAAAATAAGGACTTAACTCCTCTTTCAAGAATTCACGCACATCGTTATCATCTTCCACAATCAAAATCTTCCTTTTGTTAAGAGGTTCTGACGACATATGTTCCTCCACCTTTTCTTCCTCCTGCTTAGAAAGCATTTCCTGCAGATGTTGTTTTCCCGCTTCCTGCTCCTCCTTCAGCAGTGCATTGCCAGGAATCAGGAAATCCTTTTCGTCGTATACAGAAGCATCAGTTGGGAGCACTACCGTAAAGATTGAACCTCCGCCCGGATTTTCTGCATAAGTGATTGTACCTTTATGGACCTGTACCAGTTCGTGAGTCAGATGCAAGCCAACTCCCATGCTGCTACCTGAGAAACTACTCTGCATAAAACGCTTGAAAAGTTCCCCACGCTTTTCAACCGGTACACCGACTCCCGTATCTATCACCTTGATGATCAGCTTATGACTCTCTTCATCCACAGTTACGGCAAACTCCACCCGGCGGTTCGAAGGAGTATACTTGAACGCATTCGACAAAAGATTATAAGCCACTTTATCCAGATTATTCTTATCGATAAACATCTTGTACGATGAAACAGATGGAGAAAATACATATTCCATATTCTTCGATTCGGCAACATCCTTGAATATCAGATAAATTTCACGCAGAAATGCAATCACATCCGTTTCTTCCAACGACAGGCTCAACTTATTATTCTGCATTTTCCGGAATTCAAGCAACTGATTAATCAGCCTCAGCATGCGTTGTGTACTTTTATCCATTACATGTACAGGACCAGCTATGTCAGCAGGTATTTTTTTCACCCTGTGAATACGTTCCAAAGCACCTTGTATCAAAGTCAGCGGCGTACGGAATTCATGCGATATGTTTGTAAAGAACATCAGTTTATATTCTGTAAGCTGTTCTTCCACCTTTATTTTATTCTGCAAAGTATTCATATTCGATATAATCCGATAAGCTATATATAGCACAGCTATACTCAGCAAGACATAAATAAGCATCGCCCAGGTTGTTTTCCAGAACAGAGGAACCACTACTATTTTCAAGACCGATTCTCCTGTCCAAACTCCAGCCGTATTCCGCGCCTTTACATGAAGATGATAAGTACCAGGAGGCAAGTTTTTATATGCGGCAAAATTCAGCGAAGAAGGAGCACTCCATCCTTCATCGTATCCATCCAGCTTATAAATAAATCTCGACAGTCCCGCATCCGAATAATCGAACGTTGAGAATTCTATCACAAATGAATTTTGGTTGTAATTCAGCTTCACCGCTTCGGCATATGCCAGCGAAGCCTCCAAAGGAGAATCCTTTTCACCCGGAACAACAGATATACCATTCAGTTTCAAATCGGTAAAAGTTACCTGCATTGGAGTATCCTTTACCGAAACATGCTTAGGATCTACCAGAACAATACCCTGTCCGGTTCCCAAAGCCAGACGTCCATCCTGCAGTTTCAAGACACTATTCTCACTATATACATTACCCAATATATAATCGGAGAACAAATAATTCTCGAATGTCATCAAATCCGGATTAAAGCAAGAAAGTCCATATTCCGTAGATACCCATATCATTCCCTCATCATCTTCGACCAAAGCCTGTACCATGCTACTGACCAACCCATCGCGTGAAGTATAATGAGTAAATTCCAGCTTGTTATAATCGTGTCCAACCACCGACATACAAAATCCGGCTCCCGACTCAGCAAGCCACATACGTCCTTTACGGTCGCGCATGATTGCACGGATATCATTACTCTGCAAGTCACCGCTTTCCAAAGAATAGTGTCTGTATGCATTAGGATCAGCAATCAGTTCATCAGGATTGAAAACAAATATTCCCTCACTCGAGCCAACCCATATCCATCCGTTACGGTCCTCGCACAAAGAACGAGTTTCCCGTTGTCCGTTAGTACGGGTAAAGAAATGCCGGAACTCATATTTCCCGTCTGCTGTAGGAACAGCCAGATTCAGTCCCCCTCCGAATGTACCTATCCACATACGACCTTTCCGGTCTTTCATCATACAGAAAACATTATCGGACGACAACGATTTTTCATCCAACTTATCGTATCGGTATTTTACATCGCCAATCCATATACCTTCTCCACGAGTGGCAAGCCACAAATTGCCTTTGTTATCTTCACAAACCGCGTAAGTATTTATGCCATGATGAAATTTCTTCTTCTGCACTTCAAGCTTCGAATCGTAGATATACAATCCTCCGGTACGGGTACCTACCCAGATATCACCGTTGGACGTAGAGGTAAGCATGCGTACCGTATTCGAACGGTCTTCCATCAAGTCCTTTTCCGGATAAACACGAGCCGCCCCTTCGTTCAATATACTTAACTTGGAAATACCCGCAAACTCAGAGCTAACCCAGATACTTCCCGAACGATCTTCCATCAGACACTGCAAGTAATTGGAAGCAAGCAAAGACGAAATTCCTGATTCTGAAGTAAAATGCTGAACAGTTTCCGTAGCCACATCGTAGGCAAACAGCCCGTTTCCGTAAGTCGAAATCCATATAATGCCACGACTGTCATGAACAATATAATATCTTTCCTTGTCTATAAATCCCAGTTTACCGGAAGGCATCACACTGAATACCTTCTTCTCGCCAGTATCCGATTTGATGTAATACAAATTTCCAGTCCGGTTATATACCCAGTAATCCCCTTTTTCATCTTTCTTCACCAAACCTCCAGGAATGTCGTAATACGCAGGAGCAGATGTAACTTTTAAATTTACCATATCCAGACACAATGTACCTTCCGATGTGAGAATATATTGTTTGGCTCCTACACGAAACAAACCGGTCATTGCCCATGCTTTTGTCTTACGGGGAAGCGTACCCAGCGACTGAAGCCCTTTCCCCTTATCATTAAAACAGAACAGTTCTCCGGCAGAGGTGACAAAAACCAGTTTGTCATCATAAGACAAAATCTTCCAAAACGAATGGTTCTCATCTACAGCCACCAGCTTATTATCTTGCCAATAATAAACACCCTGCTGAGTTCCTATCCAGATTTTTCCGCCAAACTGACGAACAAAATGTATATTATTCGACTTCAGAGCTCCATTCTGCACTGTAAAAGCAGTAGAAGAAAAATGCCCCTCCCGATACGTCACCCGGCGACATCCATGAGAAGCTCCCCACAGCCAGACCGCATCTTGCGTCATAAAAAAGCCACGATAATGGTCCTGATATTCACCACACCCCGTAAAATCGACAAAACAATCGTGCTTCAAGTCGTAACAACTGATCAGGTCGGCAGTAGTGGTTATCCACAAAAATCCATTACGGTCTTCTTCCAGCATCTTCACCCTATGGTCTGCCAAAGAAATTTCTTTCGATTTCTGCGGACGAAACGTTATCAGCGAATTGCCATCGTAACGGTTCAAGCCGTTAAGTGTAGCCATCCAAATGAAGCCTTTGCTGTCCTGATACATATATCGAACGGAATTATTAGCCAGTCCGTCGGCCGTAGTCAGACGTTCACTGCGAAGCTCTATTGCAGCCCGGGCGGGGAACAACGAAAACAGCAAGCAATTCAGCCAGCACAATATCCAAATTTTTTGGTTTTTCATATGTATAACAAATAACTTGATATAATAAATTCAACACAAAAATAATAGAAAGATAAAATACTGCAAACAGAATTGCACATCCTTAGGCAAGGGGTATACAATATTCTATGAATATGTACTTTTGTACATTGAATATTATCGATAAAGCAGCTAATTTTGTTTCATTCAAACGAGCTAATAATAAATACCCATGAAAAAAAACGACATACTGGCACTCCTGTTACTGTTAGGAAGCGCCGCACAGGCACAAAACTGGCCCGAGATAAAACCCGAAGCACGCCCTGGAAGCCGATGGTGGTGGATGGGAAGTGCCGTCGATAAGCAGAACCTTTCCTACAACCTTCGCCTGTATGGTACAGCCGGAATAGGGAGTCTGGAAATAACTCCTATCTACGGGGTCAAGGGAAATGAACAGCGAGAGATTCCATTCTTATCGCCCCGATGGATGGAAATGCTTGAATACACACAGGACGAAGCTAAGAAAAATGGAATAGGTATTGACATGAACACAGGAACAGGATGGCCTTTCGGCGGGCCGGACATTACTCTGGAGCATGCAGCAACCCGAGCCATTTTCGAACAATACAGCATAACCGGAGGAAAAGATATAGTGCAGGATATATCCATAAGTAATCCCAAAGAAAAAAAGCAACGCGAGATTGCCACCCTAAACCGTTTGATGGCTTACAGCACCGACGGCACTTGTCTGAACCTGACGGCAAAAGTCAAGAACGGGAAGCTGAAATGGAGTGCTCCGAAAGGTGAATGGAAACTGATTGCTTTATTCATCGGCAAAACATTCCAAAAGGTAAAACGTGCCGCTCCTGGCGGAGAAGGATATGTCATGGACCACATGAACCCGGAAGCTGTCAAAGGATATTTTACCAAATTCGACCATGCCTTCCAGCAGAACAAGGTAACATACCCACGAACATTCTTCAACGATTCGTATGAAGTCTACAAAGCCGACTGGACACCTCACCTGCTGGAAGAATTCGAACGCCGGAGAGGATATAAGCTCGAAGAACATTTTCCGGAGTTTCTGGATACCACACGCACGGAAGCAACACGCCGCATTGTATCCGACTATCGTGAAACCGTCAGCGAAATGCTGATAGACAATTTCACGACCCAATGGACAAAATGGGCACACAAGCACGGCAGTACAACCCGCAATCAGGCACACGGGTCGCCCGCCAACCTGATTGATACGTATGCTTCGGTAGACATTCCCGAATGCGAAGGGTTCGGCCTGACCGACTTTCACATCAAGGGGTTGCGTAAAGACTCCCTCACCCGACCCAATTTCTCGGATATTTCGATGCTGAAGTATGCATCCTCGGCAGCACACATTGCCGGCAAACCTTATACTTCATCGGAAACATTTACCTGGCTGACCGAACATTTCCGTACCTCGCTTTCACAATGTAAGCCTGACATGGATCTGATGTTCGTATCGGGTGTCAACCATATGTTCTTTCACGGCACACCGTATTCTCCACAAGAAGCGGCATGGCCCGGCTGGCTGTTCTATGCAAGCATCAACATGTCGCCCACCAACAGTATCTGGCGCGATGCTCCTGCTTTTTTCGAATACATAACCCGTTGCCAGTCGTTCCTGCAAATGGGACAACCCGACAACGACTTTCTGGTTTATCTGCCCATCTACGATTTATGGGACGAGATTGCCGGACGACTTATTTCGTTCGACATTCATAAGATGGACCGGTATGCTCCTAAATTTATCAAGACTATCCAGACGATTATTGCCGGAGGATACGACGTGGACTACATCTCCGACGCATTCATCAAGACGACACGTTGTACAGGCGACCAGCTCGTCACCAGCGGAGGGACACGATATAAAGCACTGATTGTACCCGCTGCCCGACTGATGCCTGCTGCCACACTCAGAAAACTTGTAGAACTGGCACGTCAAGGTGCTACTGTAATATTTGTTGAACAATATCCAGAAGATGTACCGGGATATCATGAACTGGATAAAAACAGAAAGACATTTCAGCATACAACCAGACAACTTCCTGCAACAGACTCATTCAAGCAGACACAACAGTTTGCATTCGGAAAGGGACAAATCATTGTCGGTTCCGATTACCAGCAGGCACTGGCACAGACCGGAATACCAGCAGAAGAACTGAAAACACGGTACGGACTTCAGTTTATCCGCCGCTCGAACCCCGAAGGTCACCACTACTTTGTATCCTGCCTGCAGGATAAAGACACAGACGGATGGGTAACACTGAATGTTCCCGAAACAACTGCCATGTTCTTCAATCCGATGAATGGAGAAAGAGGCAGAGCCCAAAGCCGGACAAGCAACGGGAAACTGGAAGTCCGTCTGCAACTGAAATCGGGTGAAAGTCTTATCATCCAGACACTCAACAAGCCACTGGACAAAGAACCTGCGTGGAATTACCCTGAAGAACAGGCATACAGCCTCAGTCTGGATCACGGATGGAAACTGAATTTTGTGGAAAGCACACCTTCCATAACCGGCCGGTTCGACATAGATTCGCCCCTATCGTGGACGGAACTGGAACAGCCGGAAGCAAAAATCAATATGGGAACCGGATGCTATTCCCTCGAAATAGACCTGCCTGCCCTCGAAGCTGATGACTGGATACTGGACTTGGGAGATGTTCGCGAAAGTGCACGAGTACGTATCAACGGGCACGATGCAGGCACAGCTTGGGCAGCTCCGTTCAGACTGAAGGTTGGCAAGTGGCTGAAAACGGGCAAAAACCTGATAGAAGTAGAAGTGACTAACTTACCGGCAAACCGCATTGCCGATATGGACCGCAAAAACATAGAGTGGCGTATCTTTAAAGATATCAATATGGCCAAGCTGAATTATGTGAAAGGGGACTACAAGAACTGGAGCACGATGCCTTCGGGACTAAACGGCAATGTACGCCTGATACCGGTAAAGTATAGTAAACAGTAATAGGGTTCCGCCGGGCAGTAAAGAAACACCCGGCAGAAGAATGAAAAAATATCAGCAGACTTTTGCAGAAGCCTGCTCAACAAGCGACCGGAATTTGTACAAAAACAAAAAATGTTTGTACAAATCTCCGGCGTTTTTTGTACAAAAAGCAGAACAAACGTCGGCACGTTTCCATAAAACATGCCGACGTTTGTTCTAATTTGCGGGCAGATTTTCCGCCTATTGCTGCAAGGTTATTCCCATCAGTCCGATAACCACATCATTGGCTACCGTTTCGAGTGTAAGCGACTCAAGCGTTTTCTCTGCATCGAGCGGCATATCCAGCAAGACTCCTGCCCCTCCTTCTATCTCACGACCGTACACTCCTGTAATACCTAATTCCTTTCCCAAGTCACGACTGACTTTTCCGGTTTTCAGATGCAAGCGGTACGGACGAGGTTCGGATAGGACAAACGCCTTTCCATCTACATAAAAGTCCTGCTCTATCGGGCACCAGTTGTCCGGATTAGTCAGAGTCATTTCAGTAGATGTACCATCGGAATAACGAACTTTCAGGACACCATTCGCAATATGACACTGCATGTGATTCGTACTTCCGGCAAGCAGCAAGTATGCATGCGAAGCCTTGCCTGCCAGCGGTATGCAAATGCTGTCGGGATAATTGTCCCATAACGATGTAAAAGCAATGTTGTTTCCCTTTTTCATCAGGCGGAATGGTACTCCCAATGAAGTGTCGAACCGGTTATTCCGAACCAGATTCCGTAAACCACTGTCATCTATCGAAGCACTCAGCAGGGGATGACACCATTCTCCTATTCCCTGAACAGGAAGTTGCAAGGTAGTATACGGAGAACGTGGCGAGAAATACTGTTCCCGAAAAATCGAAGTCACCGAATCGTTCAGATATTGATCCATATTGACCATGCGACAGGCTGATGAATCAACACCAGCAAAATCCTCTCTCGCCGCGGCAGGCAGACTCCGGATAAAGACATTTACCGGCTGCCACCAGTTCATGTTCCCCTGACGGGTACGGACAAAAAAAGTATGATGCCCTTCACCCTTCTTTATGTTTGTGTTGTAACTGTTTCGTTCTACTTTTGTCGACACCAAAAGATGCTGCGGATCGTAAACTTCGCACAACTCGACTCCCTGAGGAGCACGAAGTAAAATCTGTCCACCTGCATCAACCTCCAGCTCTTCGGCGGCCAAAGTCTGTAAAAATTTCCCCTTCCAACGGATAATTACTTCTGCATTTTTCACATCAGGTACTTTCACAAGTAGCTCCGGATGCCCACTGGCTGCTTCAACAAAACTCCAGACTGTTTTCTTTCCATTCACCTCGACCGAGGCAACCTGTTCACGTATAGCCTTAACCTGAAGTCCTATTTCCAATGGTTTGCCGAAACGCTGGCAAATTTGATAAGTATCCGTATCTTTCTCTCTCAAGAAACTGTAAGACACGTCCGGTGTTTTCAGCGAAGCCTTGTCCCAATCGGACGGGAATCCCGGACGAATAAGCAGTCTGCCGTTCATTGCATCCGGTAAAATGCCATACACACCCTGAATCAAGACCCGCGAGGCAACTCCTACAGGATCACCAAAATCACGATAACACTCACCACGAGCAGCATCATAGAAACTGATTTGTCCAAAATTTCCGGGGCTGTCGCCCAGATACATTCCGTCGAGCACAGAACTCTTCAGCAACTTATATCCCTCATCAGCACGTCCTGCCTGAAAATAGGCAAGTGCAGTGTGCATCACTTCGGCAAAGGCAACATTATTGATACTCCATGAATACGGCAGCCAGTTGGTTGTAGAGATAGTAGCATACCCCTCGTCTTTCAGTCCCTTTCCGGCAACCGGGATATGAGGGATCTGTGTATCGACATACCGAGTAGCCTGATAAGCCTGAAACGGATCAGCCGTTTCACTGTCCAAAGCATGGTAAATAGTCCACACTCCCGCACTTTCATGCAGACGCTTATGCCCCATGAAATCCTGAAATTCCGCCCAGTGTCCTTTATCAGCCAGCCACAGACGTTTGTTCATCGCTTTCAGAATCCGGTCGGCTTCTTTCTGGTAAGGTTCTGCATCTTCCCCAATCTTGCCTGCTATATCCGCCGCCATCTTGTTGGCCCGATAGTTATAGGCAGACGAATGTGTCACAGCTCCACTATTATAATATAAAGCATCACTTGCCCAAATACAAGCATAAGCATCATACAACCCATCATTGTCTGGATCATAGTTCAGCTTCTCCCAAGCAAGATGACGGGTTATCACCGGCCACATCTGGCGGGCATACTCCAAATCACCGGTCCAGTTGAAATGCCACAACAGTTCATCGATGTAACACAAGTTCATGTCATAATGATGCATCTGATTGTTTCGCCGAGGATTGCGGCAAATATATCCGTTGCTATACTGAGGAGTTCCCCATTTCTTGACAGAACGTGCCAGATGCAAAGCGGAATCCTGTGCCGGATGCGGAATCGTATTGGGTACATTGGTTACCTGACTAGCAGCATAGGCGTCGAAATGCTTGCGGGCACGGTCGTGCCATCCCAAAGCATCCCCTGTATAAGCTGCACGCCATCCGCTCAGAGGCATACGCCATCCTACAGCTCCATGAAGCCAGACTTCTCCATCCCATATTCCATCGGCAGCAACAGCAAGTGTTCCTCCCAGCGTATTGAAATACGGATCTGGAGTAGAAAAACGGATACGCGATGCCAGCGCTTTCCGGGCTTCCTCAGCCTTGCCATACAAACGTCTTCCTTCATCAGTAGAAACAAGCTTCAAATCCAGGTTTTCCAGTACCAAATAAGCCTCATCGGTCAATGCTAAATCGTACTCCTTCTGCATTTCAGGATGCTCCGGAGCCTCGAAGCATCCGGGAGGGTCAGCTCCCATATCACCGTTACGACTGAGTTTCTTTGCCCGAATCTCGGAGATGAAACAACGCAATATCATATCGTCTGCCAAATCTCTGGCAGAGAATTTCCAGATTGCTCCATCAGAATCGGGAAAAGCCAATACAGAAACCGTGATTGTACCCTTGCCCCAAGCTGTATCTCTCAGCAGGTAGGTGCGCCTGCCGGCTGTATATCTGGCCTCACAGAACTCGATAGAGTCGAGAGCAAGCGAAAGTCCCCTGCCCTGCAGAAGGAAACGAATGTGCTTACTGTTACGCTTATCGTATGCAGCAAATACCGGACGGTCGCTCGTTTCAAGACGAAAAGGTGACCAGCTTCCATACAGAGCTCGTGTAAACCGGTTCTTTCCGTTTATGCAGACAAAATCATCTCCTTCGGGATAATACTGAAGCGTACGTGCAGTTCCCCGCTTATGTTCATTATAAGAAGTCGACTCTATAAAATCGCCAATCTTTTTAGCCTGTCTGGTTTGTGCCGGCAGAGAAAATACTCCCAATGCCAACAAACACACAAACGAAAACAAGTTATTCTTATTCATTGCTGACTATTTTACTTATTCCTAAACAACAAAAAGAGATTAACCGGAAAGCATACATATATGATGTTTCCGGTCAATCCATATATTAACTAACTCAACTCATTATGGCAGTGGCTTCAGACCTTCCCAGCGTACATTCCATGTACCATCTTTCGGGAAGCCCGGATTAACCCCCTCCGAACCGTCCCAACCTGCGCACATCATTGCTACAGCCGTAAGCAGCCCACCGTTGCCCGGCAAGTATATACGCAGACGACCGTCCTGATAATTGTGTCCGTTTACCAGATACGTATTGGTACGCTTATCCATCAGCAAGGCACCTACCGCCTTTTCCGGTTCCCCCAGACGGGCAGCATCCATAGCAGTCATCGGATAATCCCATCCCCATGTCTTGTTCCAGTTCCAGTTATCCCATACCCAATTCAGAGTATTCTTCATATATTCGGGATTGACCAGCTTATTCATTGGCAAAATGCCTACTGCTCCCAGCACAGCCATGTGGTCGGATGTGAAACGGATATCCTTATACGTATCGACAGCTGTTTCGGCTGCTAAATACAATTTATCCTCGTTATAAGCAAGCGGTGACAGTTTTTCTATCAGCGTATCCCATTCGGGCACACGTTGCATGCCGGCACGCTCGCGCCAGGTTTGTGCTGTCTGCATGCCAAACAGCCAGTATGATAATTCAAATGGAGGATTTACCGTATCGGCAGCACGCAGTGTTTCCTGTGCAGGAATAGCTCCTTTCAAAATATAACGGTCGTGTTCTTTATCATAAACAGCAAACGAATACATAAACTCAGCCGTTTCCTGAATCAGATCATTGTATTTTTTTATCAGTTCGTCCGATGGATTGGCACGATACAGCAGCTCTGCCAGATAAATCAGATGTGGCTGTTGCCAGATAAGAAAACTGCCGACATTAGAAGGCGCTTCCATTCCGCTTGGATCGGTCATTTTCATCCATCGTACTCCTTCAAATCCCTGACGCTTTGCTATCTCACGAGCAACGGGTTCTGCCTGATGATACCATGCCAACGTACGGTCGAGCAACTCAGGATGTCCCCACAAAGCGAACTGTGCCTGATGCCACCAGATCATTTCCATGTGGAACTTGCCAAACCAAGAATTATAAGTAAGTCCGGTTTCCTGTGGAGGAGTAGAACCAGCACACTGGATAGCCAACAGATACTGGCTCAGCACTACACGACGCTCCAGTTCCTTTGCTCTGGAATCGGTACAGAGAGAAAAGTCGACTACCCCACCTTTGTTCCAAAAATTATTCCAGTATTCAGACGACGCCTTTTCTGTTTCGGCGAATGTAATAGCAGGAGTTTTTGATTCCTCAGGAGAAAACTGGCAAGTAAACGCAAGAACCGTATCGGCAGGAGTCAGTACAAAATAGTTTTTACTCTTCTCTGCCAGTGAAGCCTCACCTTCCCAGCGAATGGTTACATAGTAAGTCGTGGCATCCAATTCACGTTTTAGTACAGCCGATTGCTTATCTTGTCGGACAAGAGTCGTAGAATGCTTGTCGTTTGCATTCCAGTCGCAAGCATCATCGCAATGCCCGCCCGTAGGATAAGGAAAGTGAAATTTTATTTCCGGATGCGACTGAGATGAAACTTTTGATGCAATCATATCGTTTACAGGATGACAAACCGTCTGCACATGATATGAAACTCCGGCAAGAGAGAAGCTGCTACTCACCTCACCATTCCACATATCCAGATTATGCTGAATATTCTGTAATTGAGAAGGTGTAACACCTTCTTTCAGTTCCAGCCCGACGATTCCCAGATGCAAACGGTGAGGGTTGGCACGAAGCCAATTTGAAGCATCACGCTGCCGTCCTTTTTCCTTGAACTGACAAGAGTATATTTCTTTATGTCCGCGACCAAAATCGTATTCCCTCCAGGCATCTTCTGGCTTATATCCGTCCGGATTAGCAAAACTATGCCATCCCCACTGACTCTGCGTACCTAACGGTACACCATTTTTATAAACCTCCGGAAAGGTTTGCAAGCCGGTTATATCTGTTGTAAAAGCAAACTCTCCATTACCTACAGATAAAGATGCCAGTGAATCTACAGCCGTTACAGAAGGATTGTTGCGGGTAACCAGCGCATAACGGTCGATAGGTTCCTGCTTTTCTACGCTACATGCTGTAAAAGTCAGGGCTGCCACTAAATAAATCAGTTGTTTCATGTATTCTAATTATTTCTTGAAATTAATGTGTAGGACCTTGATTGATAGCCCATTTATGTACATTGCGAATATAAAACATATAAACAAAACATTGCATAGAATAATGTACATTCTGATAGAAAAAGATACAAGTGCACAAAATTTGCACTTTTTCCGATAAAAATTTCACTTCAATCAACCGGCCCTTCTATCAAACTATTCATATACATTTCTACATTTGTGTAATATCGGTTAAGTGTAAAAGAGGAAGCATCACTTGCATCCTGCGGATTTAAATGATGTTTCTTTTCCCACTCATCAGGCATGCCGTCATCATCGCTATCCAGTAAAGAAGTTCCTTTTCTCAACTCAGGCCATCCTCCAGCCTGGGCGGGCGTATCTATGAATCCATTATTTCCATACGGCGAAACTCCACGCTTTATCTGGCTGATAATTTCATTATCATAATCGTCACGTACCAGACTACAGCCTGCCTGCTCCAGAACTTTACGATATGCCTCCTGAGGTGTATCTTCCGTAATAGGCTCATAGGCAAAAGGACATTTAACCAAACAAGCAAGTGAATCTTTTCCAAAAACACCTTTTCTGTTATCTTCTGAAACAGTGGGATTCCCCTCTAAAATATTCCCGCTTACATAATATTTACCAGTACCATCCTCTGCTACGTCCAGCAATTTATTAGGACATTGGGTCCCAGGCCCCGGCTTATAATAATTGGCAACCATATTGATCTCGCCAAAATGTCCTCCACCATAAGCAGCTTTAAAGCCCCAATTAAACACAACATTATTACGGAAATCGACCATTTTGGTATTGTCTACCGACGAAAATCTTGGATTACGACTGGAGTGGTTAGCTAAAAGATTATGATGGAACGTAGCTTTATAACCTCCCCATATTCCCCCAAAGCCATGACATCCCTTAGTATGAACAGAACATGTAAGACTCTGATTAACCATACACCACTGTACAGTGAGGTTCCTTGTTTTATAAATCGACAAACATTCATCAATTGACCAGCTTGAAGTTAAATGATCTAATATTACATGATGCTGACCATATCGTCCTCCCCCTATACCATCAGCATCTGTTTTATATTTATCGCCAACTCTAACCCGGATATAACGTATAATAACTTCACTCGCGTTTATAATCAAAGGATTATCCTTCAGACAAATTCCGGCTCCCGGTGCAGTCTGCCCGGCAATGGTGATACTGTCATGATTAATACGTAAAGGAGTCTTCAATTCGATTGTGCCATCCACATCAAAAACAACAATCCTTGCTCCATGCTGTTCTACGGCTTCCCGAAAACTACCTTTGCCTGAATCATTCAAATTGGTAACTTTAATAACCTTTCCTCCTCTTCCTCCTACAGTATATTTTCCATAACCTTCCGCTCCGGGAAAAGCCAGACTCTGTGACTGAACATAGGCAAATATACTCAACAGATAAAACGAGAAACCTACCTTTTTTAAATACATATTCATAATTACATTGTCTAATCAAACAAGATGTAAAAAGGCAAGATAGGAATTCGTTCCCAATCCTGCCTTTTCAAATCTTATTTTATAAAATCAATAACAAGGATGTTGTTGACCGGCCAACCCTGGATTTACATCAATAATACTTGTTGTACTGAATGGTAATATTTCAACCATATTTTTTTGCAATCCATAAAACATTCTGGTTATAAATGTATTATCTTCATATACATTAGAATCTACATACAGTCCACCTTTACTTTTTATGGTATGACAGCCAAACATATTCAGGATGGTATAAGTAACTGGAGTCAGCTTCGTTCCAGAAGGAGCCGAATTTTTAGAGAAATAAACATTACCAGCTTCGTCTTCATAAAATTCTTTTTCAAGAAAACCTCCATTTACGTTATCATTCAATATATTCAGTTTATCAATTTCATCGGCAGTAAGCCCCATCGTTTCAAAATCACTTTCTTTAACAGTAACATACGGCAACGCAACAGTAGGATCCTGATAAACAGCTGTACCTCCTTTATAAGCACGGTATACATCTACATTGGCATATTTACCTTCGCGATTTGCCAGCTGATACAATTTTTCTTTCTCTGCAGTAAGTTGTTCATACAAGATACCCCAACGTGTCAAATCTGTTTTACGAAGAGATTCATGAGAAAGTTCCAGTTTACGCTCCTGTATTATCGCGTTTTTAAATCCTTCATAATCGGACGGTATTGTTCCAATCTTTGCTTCATCATTTTTAAATGCACGCATACGTACTTGCTTAAATGCGTCGATTGCATCTGCAGTTGGAGCATTATTCAGCTCATTCAAAGCCTCTGCATACATCAGCAATACATCAGAATAACGCAACAGCGGGAAATTTATATCACGCCGGCTGTCAGAAGTTCCTCTGTTTTTACACCAGTTGATACGATACTTACCAACTCCAGCACCTATATAAGTATTCATCTGATATGTACCGTCTGTATACAAACCATAATTACAAACAGAAACATCACGACGCTGATCGCCTTCATCGAATTCAAAATAGAATGTGGGCATTGCTATCATTTGTGCACCACCTTTACCAAATGTGCCACCAGATCCATTAGTCGGAATACCATTTACATAACCAGTACGCACATCAGAAGAATTTGCTCCATACCATCCATATTCTAACATTGTTTCTTTATTGTACTGCTTTGTACATAAATCGCGAAATACTTCATCGTAATTATCTAACAATCCATTTTCATTTTGGGTAATAACTGCCTTACATGCATCAGCCGCAATCTGATACAGCTCACGAACTCGAGCCTTGTCTTCACGCTGCGCGATACGAACTGTAGACGCATTATAAGGAACAGTACTCAAATCCCAGCGCAAAGAATAACCAGCAGCATACAAAGCTACACGAGCCAATATACCATAAGCAGAGTTCTTTGTAAAACGTTCAGGAGTTGATACCATACCTTCACTCTGCCAAGGTAACAATTTAACAGCTTGTTGTAAATCTCTGACACAATGATCATAAATTGTATCACGACTAACTCGTGAAGAAGAGAACGTCGTCAAATCGGAGGTTGGTGTTTCGGTATATGGAACATCACCATAAAAACGTACGATATTCCAATATGCATATGCTCTGATAGCCAAGGCTTCACCCAATAATGAATTCAATTTGGGCTGCTCACTTTCCGAAACTTTCATCAAAGGAATATTCTTTATACAGACATTGGTATATTCAATGGCCTTATACATACTATTGTATGTGCCACTCAGCATCGAAGAGGTAGAAGTATAGTCATAATTAGAAACATTGTATTTGGAGTTTGTTTCTGAAGAACTGGCCTCATCTGTACCTTCCAACAGTTGATAACCAAGTTCCTGAGTGTGTATACTTGGATAAGCCCCTACAACAGCCATCTCAGCACGTCCTACAGTTTCGAAAACAGAAGAGCTATCAGCCTTTGATTCCGAAGGCATGTCTAACCAGTCTTGACAGGAAGCGCATGTAAACAATAGTACCGATACGCCTACAATATTTATTATCTTTTTCATAATTATTAATTGCAATTAGAATGTTAAATTTACACCAATAACCCAGCTCTTAGAACGTGGATAAGAAGAATTATCAATAC
>ULZG01019289.1_pt1 | contig 20005 bp, 10 predicted proteins | sample 1962881 | NCBI WGS metagenome assembly ULZG01 (sample SAMEA4835883, study PRJEB28245) | human gut metagenome | biome: gut microbiome; material: fecal sample | place: Denmark | collected 2008 | reverse complement strand
GAAGCCGCTGTCTGCTGACTGTTGTCGATTACGTACGACAGGTTGTTCATGGTAGCCCCCACACTTGCCGCCGACGAAGATTTTGTTTCCGCATAGTTGATAGTTGCCCCATGTTTCTGTGCCGTAATCATTTCCATACAAGCCTCCGATGTTCCTGCATACTCTTCGCATTTAACAGGTTCGTAGAAAGCATAATACAGACGGAAGGTATTCAAATTGACATTCAGCAAGCCTGCAGTCCAAAGCTCCACCTGATCGAATGTCTGATCTGTTTCCACATAAAAACGCAATTTGCTTCCGTCGTTTCCTACCAGTCCCACTCCTACCGCGTCATTTTCTGCCGTCAGTCCGGAAAACACCTCTTTACCATTATTATACAGTCTGATAAAGAAAAACTTCAATACATCGGCACCCAGCAGTTGATTATTTGTCTGCATCACAAACCCCACACGGGTCTTTCCTCCTTGCGGAGTAATGTCTTGAGAAGAATGTACACCAGCCAAACTGCCAAACTGAATCAAGCTCAATACATTGGTAGCTTCTGCATAATTAGTATAATCACCATCAACCAGATTCGGGCGGTCGTTTATCTTATTGAACAAAGAAATACCTCCCTGCGATCCGCTGGATTCAACCACCGTATACTGTACCTCATTTCCAGAAGTATTAATCATCATCGTATTACAACCCGCCTCAGCTTCTTTTTTGTTGCGATGAATCACGGCATACGAGTGTGAGGTTTCTCCTTCTCGGGTATATACAGCCTTTACTACATAGTCACCATTTACGGTCATGCCAGTTATGCGATTGCCCGATATAGAAGGAGATGTAGCTCCGCTGGGCCAACGATCAAGTGAATAACTTACAGAACCATCCGATGGTATCGGGAGGTTGTAATAATCGGTAGAAATGGTATCATTGCCAATGGTAAAATAAGAGGATACGTCTATCTCTACCGGGTCGCGGGAGTAGGCGTAATGAACCTGCACTGCTGATAACAAATTAATACCAAAAGGTAAATCCAGTTCCAATCTTTGGGCATTCTCTTTTGTTAATATCATGCTAAACTCTCTTGCTCCTCCTGCTAAAGCAGATACTCCTATACCACTTTCCGTATTAATGCTTTGAGGATTATTATCACTTGTGTCATAAGCGTTTAATTTAGTTTTTCCTAAAGAAACAGAAGCTAATCCACCTCCTGTTGTATAATATCCTACTTCTGAACCAACGGGTATCGTTGCTCGAAAATCTACACGACAGGTGAGTCCACCACCAAAAAGTCCGCTTACAAGTTCACATACCGGTCCATCTTTTAGATCCTCGTTTACTAAATCTCCTTTCGACAAAGCATGTAGTGGTCTTTCCTGCTCAGCGTCAGGATATTCATGTTTATCGGCCGCTATCTTTTTAGGATTCTCCCCTACAAACGCATAGTAGAACTCCAGTCCACTAAGTACATCGATATCGATGGAAGCACAACCGATGCGTACCTCATCAAAAGGTTTAGTAGTAGTAAATGAAATTTCACTCAAACCTCCGGATACATTCAAAAGGTTTAAGTTTACTAACTGGAAACTGTCGCCATTTCCTGATGTAGAGGAAACGTCTTGTTCTTCACCTTTTAAATAAGTCTTTACCCAAAAGCCTTTCAAAACATTTAAGCTTAGTAAACCTCCTGGATCTTTATACAAGAATCCGACCTTAATGCCATTAGAAGAATCGTAGTAAACACGATTGACATCTTTTACAGACAAAATTGGAAGCCCAGTATTTACCTCTGCCAATCCCTTCAGACTAACAGAGTTATCTAAGTTCTTATCTACCAAATATTCCAACTTATTATCCGAGTTACTTAAAACGCCTACCAAATTCTTGGTTATCTGGTTGATTACTCTTCCTTCACCCACCAAAGGGACACGACGAGAAGGAGCATACGTATAACCTGAATAGAGAAGGTTATTCTTATCGTCATAAAATTTTTTAATATCCTCTGATATTGTTAACCCTGAGGTCTTTTCATCCTCATTAACACGTGTTCCACCTTGTTCGAAAGATTGCATCGAGGGAAGTAAATCCTCATCGCGGCATGAATAAAATACAACTGTCAGCAGTGCAGCCAGAAGCAGCGGCACCGATGCAGACCATTTCTTTCCGGCTATTCGACAGGCGGAAAGAAAACTCCTTTGTCTGGATGTCTGGAAAAATACTCTCATTATCTTTTGGTTTTATAGTTTTTACAATATTACTTCACTTCCCCGTCGTGCATAAAGCGGTACTACCTGACTGCGGTTTTACGCGATGCTTTCTCTGAATAATGACGGAAAGCTGCCTGGCTCTTGCCTTCGGAATAATAATGAAAGACAGGCAGTCTTCCGGCTCCGATTCGTATCGTTCATGAAAAATCTCACTGTTGCCGGCGTCTTGCAGAAGAGCTTTTTGTTACTTGCCTTCGGAAGTTCAAAAAAACAGGGTAAAATAGTATTGCCTGCATGTCAGGCAATACTATTTGATTTATCGGTCTGAAAATTAATCCAGTTCCATTCCGTGAATCACTTCCCAGTTATCGTTCACTTTCAATACAAGTTCTTGCTTGTTGTTCAATGATTCTGGCTTGTCATCTGGGTCTTCTGGATCTGGATCTGGATCTGTACCCTCTCCCGGATCATCATTCATTCTAGTACCAATTCCATACAAGTGGTTACGTACAAGGCTATAAATATTTGCAGATTCACCCGTAACTTCAGTGCTCCAGTCAGTAGATCCACTATTCCAGCATGTGATTGTCTGGGCCAACTGTTCATCACTTGAACTCAAATTCACTTTCCAGCTTCTGAGTACTGTTCCACCTTCATTTGTCAATTGCAAAGTCAAAGTCTGTTTTCCATCTACATGTGCAAACGGGATAACAAATTCACCACCAAAAGCAGAACCTTTCTGGAAAGTAGGATGACCTTCTGAAGAATATGGATTCTTCCAATTATCACCCGCATCAATCAAATTATCACCGTCATTATCTGCAATATTTGTAAACCACTGAGTCAAATCAATAGAGCTAATCTCATAAGTTTCACTTCCAGATTTACCATTGGTACCGTTTACTACATATTTTACATTAACATCATTACCAGAACCATTTCCAGTAAGATCAAAGCTATTGAAATGACCAAGAACCAATGACTCATTCTGAGCACTTGCAACCAGTTTCAAATACTTAGCACCTTCCATATAAGGAATATCCTTAACATAAGCAAAAGCACCTGCTACCTGACGGTTCAGTACTATCGGCTCCTTGAAACCTTTTCCTTCTGTAACAGTCAATTCCATCTGTCCGGCAAAGATTTCTTCACCTACAGTACTACATGGCAACACCATGTTTTCGCTGAAAGTACTTTCTTTTGTAACATTTGTGACATCAGTCAAAGTATAAGCACTGCTATTGCTATAACCTACCGCATACACTTGATAAGTACCGGCAGCAAGTTTATCTGCATCCTTCAGTTCGATAGTAGCCTGGCGACCGTGACCACCTTCTGTATATTCTTGTGAATCTGGTGATTTTAAGTCGTTCCATTTAGTATAATCTTTTACATATACTACCTTATCAGCATTATCACAAATCCACAGCTTTACATTCTGAATGTCCTGTTTAGCCTCAGCACTATACAGCGGACGTCCGGCACGGGTAGCCAGTCCGTCGCCACCATTTTCCACCTGAAGTGTGATAATCTGAGCATCGTCAGTCACACTCTCTACACCATTTCCGTCTTGCACATAAATCACTTCTTTGTCGCAAGAATAGAATGACAATGAAGCTATCAAGGCCATTCCTAATAAATAGTTTTTCCTCATACCTAAAAAATTTTAAATATAAATAATAACATTATCAATTAATCCAGTTCCATATTGTGCAGCAACTCCCAGTTGTCGTTCACCCGAAGGTAAATCTCGAAATCGCCCTCACTGCTTCCACCTTCGTCTACATACACATACTTCAGGATGGTAATCTCGTTACGCCCCATGGTGATGTTTACGTCCTGTGGTTCCAGCGTAGGATAGTAGGTTGCCCTGCCCTGAGTTCCGGCTGCCGACTTGTCGAAGAATGTCACACTCAGCGTAGAACCTTCGTACGACGGAGAGGGACACATCAGGGTTTCGCTCTTTATCTCACTGCGTATCTCCTGCCAGTCGAGCTCGGTATGTATATCGGTCAAACTTGAATAATGGAAACCATTGTCCACAAAATTGAAAATATCCTGTATATCCTTGGTGGAGAAGTCGATGTTATCGGGGATTCCCTCAGCCTTGATAAGCAGGTTGCCCTTGGTACGCTCCATGGCAAGCGAATGTTTTTCGTTGCCGTAGCGGTAGTCGAACGTGGCACTTGCCAGATAAACATCGTTTGCAGCCGCACCCACAGCTTCCATTTCTGCCGTAGTAGCATCCTCGCCCAGCGGTTCGTCGCTCTTCATGTTTCCCCATACGGTAAGGGTATATTTTCCATACGGCAGCGACTCGGGAAGGGTGATAAGCTGTGTCTGGTCGTCGTTGTCTACCGACGTAGTTTTCTGCTCTGCCACTACCTTTCCTTCGGCATCGTGTACAATGTAGTACAGCGTGCTCACGTAGTCGCGAAACGGCAGGTTTTCTGCCTTGCGCTCCATCAGTCCCAGCTTCACGGCATCGTCGATGTTGAAGTAGTTCTTGTCTTTTACCGTAAGTGTAACCTGCAGCGGCGGACAGGGAGGAACCGTATCGCGTATGCAACTGCTCCACAAAAGGCACATAGCCACCGGCAATACATATATTATCTTCATTCCTTTACTCATAGTCTTTTCCTCCTGTCAATGCTTGAAATGCCGGTGTCGTAAGGTAAGGAAGGAAATCGGGCTCGGTCTTCATTCGTTCCTTCAACCGGCTGTCGGGCAGTGCTTGTTTCAGAGGCGCAGCTACCTTTTCTGCCTCCAGTTGCATGCGTGCAGCTATCAGTGCACGTACGTATTCCGCCAGCGGACTATTGTCCTCGCAGCGTTCCATAATGTAAGCAGCATGCTGCGTGTCGCCTACACTCAGAGATACGACTGCCGCATTCACGTCTTCGTAGCCCTGCATCAGTGTGTATGCCTCCTGCAACTTTCTTTCCTGTGCCTTGAGCAATGCCAGGTTGTAGCGTGCCTGAGGCAGTTCGGTATTGGTCTGCAGCAGTTCGATTGCCTTTTCGTTGTTTTCCTTGTACACATATACGGCTGCCTTGGTATTCAGTACCTCGGGCGAATATTCCTTCAGTCCGTCGAGCACTGCCTCGGCCTCGTCTGCCTTGTCTTCACGCAGCAGGAGCACTGCCAGATTGTTGGCTGCCACCTGCGACTGGGGGAAGTAATGCAGAATGGTGCGGTATACTTCCTTCTTCTCTTCGGGAGTCTTCTTCAGCGTCGATACGCGCAGCAGCTCTTCTTCGTTGAAGGCATCGGGACGCTTGCCGTACATGTCGAGCAGTTCGGCATCGGTAGTGAAGCTCTTCAGTGTATACGTATATACATATTCTACCTTACGGTCTTTTTGCAGGTACTTGTTCTTGATGTCGTTCCAGCAAGACAGACGGCGGATATAGCGTTCTGCCACATCGTCGTTCTCGGCATTATACTTGTCGATGATTTCTCTCACTTTCAGCGAATCGGGGTGTCCGTCGGCTGTCATTGCCTGAAGCACCGGCATCCAGCCCTCGGGACGGGAACCGATACTGAAACGTGACGCCTGCGAAGCATTGAAATGAAGCTGGTCTACCAGCCAGTTCTTTGCCGAATTGGCACGGTTGCGAGCCAGCGTGGTATTGAAGGCATACGAACCGTCGGCCGACGCCATACCGTAAATGCTTACGCTGTTCAGCGTGGCAAGCGAGTCGGTCACGATTTTCTGCAGCGTGGCAAGCATGCGGTTCATCTCGTTACGGTTATCGCCCAGCGACAGATTGATGTCGTAACGGTTTATCACGAACTGCAGCAAGGCTTCTCCCCTGCCTTCCATAATCTTGGGACGGATTACGAACTCCGGCTCAATCCAGTTAAGCTGAAGCGATTTTTTGGGTTCTATCAGGGTAGGGATGTTGTTGATGTAGGCAATATCTACGGTATCGGCAATGCTGCATTCACCACATCCGTCGGTAGACAGGACGGCAACAATGCGCCCGCCGTCGATATCGGCAGGAACAGCTACCCGCTCGGAATAGTTTACGTCGTATTCCTTGCGGTTGTTTACCTTGCGTGCGGCATTTGCCAGCGTATCTACATAGCCGTCGAGAAGCACACGGCGGTTCATCTTCTTACTATAAATAGGAGCATCGAACACCATGGGAGTATATTCTGCCAGCATCGAATCTTTCTGCAGCAACTGCGGAACGACAATGAGGCGGCTCCTGCCGGTAAAGGCATGGCTCGGGATATGGATGTTGACATCCACGTCGACAGTCGACATGCTGTCGGGGGTAAGCGTACGTACCGGTGTGACCGAAACTTTCTTACTCATACCCGATGATGCACAGCCAGCCACTCCCAGCGACAAGCATCCGGCACAAAACAAATATGTATATCTGAATTTCATATTGCAAACGTTTAAAAGATATAAGAAACCGATACAGCCAATTTTGTAAGCCCCCAATAATCTTTGGTCTTATCTTCGTGACACTTGCTGCAAGGTATGCGGGGACTCTCCTTATACCACAGACGGGCGTATCCGGCACCAATCAGTGCCTCCAGGTTCCAGTGCGACGACAATATCCAGTTATAGCCATAGGTGACACCTCCCCCGGCCAGATAACCGTCGTAACGCTTGTCGTTGAAACCTCCGTAATACTGTGCTCCGTGCAGGTGGACTCCCACGAAATGTCCTTCGAATTTCTCACAAAACCAATATCTCAACTCCGGCTGCACCAGCCAGAAACGCATTTTCTTGTCATCCTTGAACGTCCACGGATTGTATGCCAGCTGCCAGTCGGTGGTAAACTTCCGGCTTAAACCAATTTCGATGCTGGCGTTTGGAGTAGTAGCTCCCCAGTAAAGGGCGTTGGTCTTCAAAGCGACATTTTGAGCATTTCCACTACCTCCAAAATACAGAAAGGCGCAGAGAAAGAACAATTTTCTACTTTTCCGCATCATTAATAGTATCTTTTTGATTTCTTTGCAAAGGTAAGCCACTACCGAAGATTGAAAATTACAAATTCGCGTCAAAGAATTACACTTTACACGCATTGCCCGCAAGCGGACATCTGTTTATTCAAGCTGTCCGGCTTTTTCTTCAAGCGCTTCCTTACGCAATTCATTAGGTGTTTTTCCAAAATATTTTTTACAAAAGGTTGTCAGGTACGACGTAGAGGAAAACTGGTACTTCTCTGCAATCTCACTGAAAGGCAGGGTGCTCAGCGTGACATCGCTTCTTACAAACTCCTGCTTGCGCAGTAGCAGCCATGTCTTCGCCGTAGCATTGAAAGTTTCCTTGAAGCGCCGGTTAAACGTGCTCAGGCTCATGTTGGCACGTATGGCAAAATCCTTAACATCGAATATCGAACGGCTATTCATCAGTACAAAATCCTTGAACTCCATATCCTTACCCAAAATCGGATAGAAGAACAATGCCAATTCTTCCTTTGTATAGCCGGCACGTAGATACAAAAACAGTTCATCGCGCTTTATCTGATGGTAATGTACGCAACCCAGTCCCTCTCTCAAGCTGCTGACAAGCAAAGGAAGAAAACCCTGAATGCGTTCGTCCAGCTTCAGGCAATAAGGCTCCTGAGATATGTCTCCGATTACGTAACGCGACAACTGCTGGATGGAAAAGCGCGAACACAACTTCAAGTCGCTGGCAAAGGAGCACAACAATAAAGTCGTAGCTTTACGGGCATAAGCAGTAATCTGCTGATTCTTAGGGAGCAAAAACATATATCCCGCCTGAGGATAGAAATATTTGTCTACCTCATACCGTATCTCCACATCACCTTCCAGCATAAAGACCAGAAAAGTAGTATCCAGATACTGACGTTCCACAACATGGCCTTCGGGGATTTCCTTCAATAAAAAAATTTTATTGAATCCTTCTGCGTAATTGGTGCAGGAAATATGTTCATTTTTATAAAAGAAAGCCATGATTATACTATTACTTTATATTAAAACTCACCTATCCAAAAATCTTCTCTCGTCAAAGAATCTTGAATCTTTTTCTTTAAGAGAAGTGCAACAAATATAATAATTTCCCTATAAAATACACAAAAAACAAATTATTTTCCTAATAATCTATATACAAAACCAATATTTCATGCCTTTTTACCAGCATAAATGAGTCTGGCAATAAGAAAAAAAACGACAGATTTTCAAAGAGATACCGGCAGGCTATAGAGAAAACGCCGGCACGTACAGGCGTGTTTTTGTACAAAAAATCCGGAAATTTGTACAAAACCTCGAAAAGATTTGTACAAATTTCCGGAAAAGAACCAACGACAAGGAGCGAGAAGTCCTTACTTATTTTTTTTGCTTATCCTTATATTCGGTAGGAGTCATGCCGAAACGCTGCTTGAAGCACTTGCTGAAATAGCGCGGATCGTTGATACCTACCATGTAAGATATCTGAGTCATGTTGAACTCGCCCGTTTCAATGAGCTGGGCAGCACGTTTCACACGCATTTCCTTGATAAATTCTATCGGAGCAAGTCCCGTCAGCGATTTCAGCTTCTTGAAAAAGACCGAACGGCTCACTGCCATTTCATGTACCAGATCGTCGACCACCAGTTCGCCGTTGTCGATATTACGCTCCATAAAGTCGGTCAGACGGTCGAGGAAACGACGATCCTGATCCGACATCATATCGACTTCCTCTTCCTCGTTCTCCACCTCGGAGGGATTGATGTTCATCAGACGGTCGCAGTAGAACTGGCGCAGCCTCTGCCGACGTGCCAGCAAGTTGTCGACACGAGCTTCGAGGTAGGTCGCACTGAAAGGCTTGGTAATGTAACTGTCGGCACCCAGCTTCAAGCTCTGGAGCTTGGTATCCATATCGGTCTTTGCCGTAAGCAGCACGATAGGAATGTGGCTGGTGGTCAGTTCCTCACGCAGTTCACGAACCAGCGTAATACCGTCTTTCTCGGGCATCATGATGTCGCTGATAATGATATCGGGAACAAACTTCACGGCTTTTTCCAGTCCTTCCACCCCATTGACAGCCTCGATGATGCGGAAGCGTGAGCCGAATATGCTGCGCAGGAAAAATCTCAGTTCCAGATTGTCCTCGACAAGCAGCATGGTTGCTTCGGGAACGGTTTCGCTTTTCTCCTTCTCGCCGGCAACAGAATCTCCGGCAGCCGCTGCCACCACTTCATCGGGAACCTCCTGCTTGCTGATGGCATCCATCATCTGCACATTATCCGAGAGGACAAATTCCACCTCTTCGCCATAGTGCTCCTTTCCTTTCAGGAAGTCGACCATAAAGCAACTTCCTTCTCCTTCCTTACTCTCCACCCGTATGGTAGCATGATGCATCTCGACCAGTTCCTTTACCAGCGAAAGCCCGATACCCGAACTGTTCGGATTAAACAGATTCTTGTCGAGCAGGGTTTCGAAACGTACGAACAAAGAATTTTTTCTGCTTTCGGGAATACCGATACCCTGATCCTGCACGCCTACCGTCACGCTACCCTCATTGTCGTGTATAAATACGGTAATCGTCTTTCCGGGCTGCGTATACTTAAACGCGTTCGACAAGAGGTTGAATACTATTTTTTCCACCTTATCGGCATCTACCCACAGTTTCAGTTCATCCTGTTCGCTCTCGAAAATAAAGTCTATCTTGTTCGACTCTGCCACCGACTCGAAGTTCTCCATAATCTTGCGTACAAAGGCTACGATGTCTACCTGCTCCACACAAAGTTTCATCTTGTGATTCTGTATCTTGCGGAAGTCAAGTATCTGGTTGACCAGCCTCAGCATACGGTGTGTGTTACGCTCCACCACCTGCAACTGCTCGCGTACCTCCTTATTCAGGTCGGCACGCCTCAGAATATATTCCAGCGGTCCTTCTATCAGTGTAAGCGGAGTACGGAGCTCGTGCGAGATATTGGTAAAGAAACGCAGCTTCATGTCGGTAACCTGCTGTTCGACAGACACCTCATGCTTCAACCGGTAAATAAGGAACAATATATAAGCTCCTCCCAGCAAGACCAGCATAAACGCCACCACGTAAAGTACATACGCATAAGGAGTTTCCCAGAACGAAGGCTTGACGGTAATTTTCAGGCTATGTTCGTTTTCTACCCAGATGCCGGCTCCGTTCGTCGATTTCACACGGAAAACATAATTTCCCTTCGGCAGATTGGTATAGGTAGCCGTACGCTGCTTGCCCACGTAGTTCCATTCCTTGTCGAACCCCTCGAGAATATAAGCATACTGCACATTCTCGGGGAAACTCATGTCGAGTGCGGCAAACGCTAAAGTCACCGTATTCTCCTTGTGCGAAAGCCGGAGGTGCGACAAGCTGTTCAATGACTCGGGCAAAACGGATCCCGCTTGCGGCAAAACGATTTTATTGGCAATCTTCAAACCCGAAAAAATGATTTCAGGCACATAAGCATTCTTCCGTATCTGGGCAGGATTGAAACACAACAATCCCCTGTTTGTACCAAACATCAGGCGTCCGTCGCCGGAAGCAATTGCCGTACTTTCTTCGAACAGAAGCTCTTCTCCGATTTCCTGCTTCAAGTAATTGTCGAAATGGTGATTTGCAACATTCATCTTGCTCAGTCCGCTTTCCGATCCCATCCAGACGTTTCCGCTCTTGTCTTCGGCAAGCGAGAAAAGCACGTCAGTAGGAAGCCCGTCTTTGGTACCATAGGCCAGAAACAGTGCATTGCCCTGCTTGTCGACGCTTTTCAGTTCATTCAGTCCTCCGCCAAACGTAGCAAAGAACAGACGGTTATCGTGAGTAAGCAGAATATCGTATATATCGTTGCACGTCAACGTTTCCCGCTGGCCGGGTATATATACATGGAGATGGAAATTGATACTGCCGGGGTGTGCAAACTTTTCGCTGAAGGACAACAGTCCGTTGGAAGTAGCCACCCACAGCATTCCATTCCGGTCGTGCCTGATGCGGCGTGCCTTGTAACAGCGCTCTATCGGATACGATTTCAGGTTATTCCGCGAGTTGACAAAACGGACACTACCGTCGTCACGGCGTTCGATATAATTGATACCCCCTCCGAAAGTAACCACCCAGATGCGCCCGTAACCATCCTCGCACAAATCGTACACACTGTTATGGCTCAAGCTGTAAATATCGCCGGCATCGTATGTATAGTGCAGCAACCTGTATGCATCTCCCTGAGGAATCAACTGAAGCAGTCCGTTTCCCTTGGTAGCAATCCATATATTGCCTTTCGAATCTTCTATAATCTTGTAAGCCGATCCCTTGAAAAGAGTACCCGCAGAAGCAATCCTCCCGTCTGTCGTCAGATACCCCCGGCGTTTGAAATCGAGCGAATAAACAGATATCTTGCCGTCACGCGTACCTATCCAGAGTTGCTTGCGCGAATCCACGCAAAGCGCACGTACCTGATTGGCATTGGTATCGTAGTTACAGTCGAGCGGTTTCAGCAGGTTAAATTCATTTTTAAAGAAAGTCACCTTGTCCAGCCCCTTCGAGTGTGTTCCCAGCCACAGGTTTCCCTGATGGTCGAGCATCATGGCATGCAGCTTGTTCGAAAAGCGCCAGGAGTCGGCACCGGTCTCGTTGTAAAACGGCAGCAGACAGTTCTGCTTTCTGTCGAACCACGACAATCCTCCTCCCAACGGATGTACCCACAAATCACCCTGCTTATCTTCACAAACGGCAAACTTAGGCGCATCGCCCGGTTCCTGCTCTACCGAGGCTTGCTCTACCTTGAATACTCCGGTAGAAGGATTGAAGTGGCATACGCAGCCCACTTTCTGCACTTCAAACCAGACCTCGCTGTGGCTGTCTACATACAGCGAACGGACAGGAAAACGGGAAAAATCGAATTTATCTGCCGGATTATAATAAGTCAGATTATCCAGCGACTCATCGCTCACCACGAATCCCGACTTGCGGGTAGCCATAATAATTTTATTACCAGCCAGCCGGCGAATGGCAACAATATCGTCCTCCAAAGGCAATTCCTTCAACTCGAAAGATTCATCCTTCAGCGAATACTTCCATATCCTCCCGTAGCCGGAAGTAAAATAAACGTGTTCGTTCACGGAAACCGCCGAAAAAAAAGACTGCCCCGCACGTCCCGATTCCAAATGCGTAGTTACGAAAAAAGAAGATTTCTTTCCGGTGCTGCCATCTATCGCAAACAATCCGTCCTGAGTAAGCAGCCATTCCTTGTTCTTCGCATCCAGAAAGACCGTATTGATAGCCGTGCCCTTCTCCTTGGCAGCCGTAGACAGATACACCTTCGATGTAAGTTTGCCCGTCTTACTGTCGGGCACTACCCTGATGCCTCCATTCTTGTCGGTAAGCAGCCATACCGTACCATTGTCGAGCGGCAGGATAGACGTGACAGCCAAATCTTTGCCAGTCCCCTCGGCCGGTACTTCCGTAAATGTTTCCATCCGCTTATCGAAACGGAACACCCTGCCATCGTAAGTAATGCACCACACATCCCCATGTCTGTCTACCTGCAGATGGTCTACCCGATTGGAACTCCAGCGCATTTCGTTTTCCTTACGTGCCTTGTACACCTTGAAGTCATAGCCGTCGAAGCGGTTGATACCATCCCACGTAGCAAACCATATCATTCCGTCGTGGTCTTGTACCATATCCATAACCGAATTCTCCGACAAGCCGTTCTCCTGCGAATAATGAGTAAATGTACAATTCAGTTGAGCATTAGCTAAAACACTGAAAGACAAGAACAAAAGAATGTTTAAAAGTTTTTTCATAACATTATATTCAGCGATGCGAGCAAAAGTAATGAAAATTAAATGATTCCGCAAACATGTAAAGACAGTAAAACACCCTTACTATAACCTAAAAAGAGTTTCATCTTTTCCCTGCCGAGAGGTAGTGATGAAACTCTTTCAGATTTTATAACTCTAACCTTCTAAAAATCAGAAACGACGGTGAGGAGGTCCGCCGAATCCTCCTCTGGGGCCTCCCATTCCGGGTCCGCCCTTGGCAGCACCTTTTCCGCCAAACAGATTCAGGCGGTAAATAAAGTGTACCATGCAATAACTGTAAATGGCATTGTATTCGGTATCCTGACGCATGGCAGCACTGATGGTACGGCTGATGTTGCTCTGGTTTCTCAGGATATCGTAGAACTGAATGCTCACCGTAGCAGCATTACCCTTGAGGAAATCCTGAGAGATCTGTGCATTCCAGATCAGTTCATCGGTATTCATGCTCGAGTCTGTATATCCTCTACGCGAGTTCTGCGACAAGTCGGTAGATATTGACATGTTCCACGGCAACCGCACGTTGGTGCTGGCACCATAAGCAAACTGATAAGTATCCATATTGTTGCTTTCCTGATAGCTGTTGCGCGAATGAGTATAATCCAGCGATCCGTTCAGCGAGAACTCCCACCAGTCATTACGGTAAGTACCTCTCAAGCGTTCTCCCAACGACAGACGCTTGGTAGTATTCTTGTCGGTATCGGTCACTACTGTCTTATCGCTGATGTAGCTTATCATATTCTGGTAATTTGCACGAGTAAATGTATTGATGGTATACTTCTTATTGCGCAAAGCGGTATTGGTACCCACCATTCCCATCAGGTTCCAGTTTCCGTTGATATTTTCAGGAGTAGTAACATATCCACCCGTCTGCGGATCGTATACCCTACGGTTGCTGATGTCGTTCAGTACATTCTGATAGCGGAAGAACGAGAACATACCCCGCTGCTTGTCTGTATTGAAGAAATTATATTCGGCACGCAACTCGTTGGTAAACGTAGGCTTCAGTCCCGGGTTACCGTTCTGGATATTCAGCGGGTCGGTATTATCCGAAATAGGCAGCAAGTCTACCATGTCCGGCTGTGCAGCCTTTCCACGATAACGCAGACGCAACTGGCTTGTCTTGGAGAATTTATAACGGAAGTCGAACGTCGGAGTAAAATTGAATACATTTCTGACGGTCATCGTATCCAGCTCTCCTTTCTTATACGACAAATCCGATTTCTGCGGCTGGAAGCTGACTCCGGCATTCAGACTCATCTTCTCGCGCACCCAGCGGAATGTCACATCCATCTGGTGATTATAGTAATTGTATGCAGCGCTCTTGCTCAGGTCGGCATTATAAACCCCCTGAATATCACCGTTCACTCCATCGTTCACAGTCCATTCATTTCCCATGTCGAACGTAGAATTGTCGGTTGTAGAATGCTTATACTGGAAGTTGTAGCTGAACTGCAGGAAGCCTCCTTTGAAAATCGGCTCGCTATACGTCAGCTTTGCACTATAGTCGGATGTTTTGGTAGGAGTCGTTATATAACGGTTCAATATTTCCAGTCTTTCCTCCGGAGTTTTCTGGAAATAGTCGGTTCTGGAAGTTGAGAACTGCTCGCTGCTGCTGTTCGTATAATTATACTTTCCACGGAAAGTAATATTTCTGCCAGCCTTGCCCAGACGGCGATTGACGATGACAGAACCTCCAGCCGTAAGGTCATCTCCTTTCTTCAAGGTATTCTTCAAGACCGTATTTACGATATCCTCTTCGGGTACGAGCGAGGTCAAATCGTCGGTACCAAACAATTCGTCGGTAGAATATCCGGGATCCTGTCCGAATGTATAAGAGTTCTGTCCGGTAGAGTTATCAGTCTTTCCATAGCTGATACGCGGACGGAAAATGAAAGTTGTCATCGTATCCGGTTTCCACTCAATGTATGCATCGCCCACAAAGTTCGTCGTCTTGTTGCGGGAATGATCCATCGCGTTCTTAAACGAACTGCTTTCCGACGACACAAACGTTTCGGAAGCCTGCTTGCTGACTATATCGGCATCCTTGTAATTGAAGTTTACACTACCTTCTGTTTTCAGCTTTTCTCTCTCGGTAGCAAAATTGATACCGAACATCTTTATGGCAGTCAGTCCGTTATTTCCCTTACGGAAACCACCTCCGCCACCGGGGAAACTATTGTCGTTGACATTGTTCAGCGATCCGATGGCAGTAAACTGTTTCTTACCCTGAAAGTAATTGACCATTGCCTTTCCGCTGTAACGGTCTTTTGTTCCGGCTGCAACATCCACATTACCCATCCATCCCTTGTTCATGCCCGGCTTTACTGTCAGGTCGAGTACCGTTTCTTCCTCACCGTCGTCCACTCCCGTCATCCGGGCCATATCCGACTGTTTTTCGTAGGCACGTATCTTATCGATAATATTCACCGGCAAGTTCTTCATGGCAATATTCGGGTCGTCGGCAAAGAATTCCTTGCCGTCAATCATAATCTTATTGATTTCCTTCCCGTTGATTGTTATTTTTCCATCATCGTCGATTTCGGCCCCCGGCAACTTCTTGACCAGCTCCTCCAATGCCGATCCTTCGGGCACACGATAGGCAGAACTGTTGTATACCAGCGTATCTTCGGAAGCAGTAACCTCGGGAGCCTGCGCCACTACGACCGCTCCTTCAAGCATGATAGCATCCGAATGCAGCTTGATAGTACCCAGACTGACACGCGGTTTCGCCTTTGTGAGCGTGACCGACTGGAATGTCGGTGTATACCCCACGAAAGACACCTTCAACAAATATTTTCCAGGACGCACAGACAAGGCAAATCGCCCATCGTTGTTCGTTACATCTCCTGTAACCATCGAACTGTCCTTCACTGCAAGTATCTGTACCGTAGCCTGCATAACCGGCGAATTGTCATCATTGTCGACAACAGTTCCCGAAACTAAACCTTTGCTACCTCCGCTTTGTGCAAAAGCAACTATCCCGCAGGATACCAGTAGCAACCCCATCACCCATTTTTTCATTCTTATAATCTAATACAATGTTTTCAACGTTGGTTTGACATTGAAACATTTTAAAGGTTTAATCGCTAAACCTTTTTTAATGATTATTTTCTTCTGAATGTTTTTTCGATGCGATGCTTCTGCAAGAAAAACTCCCAGCAGAGGACGTTGATAATCATGTATACAATACCGACTGAATTGTCGGCTACCTGCAAATCATGGCTGATGGTGCCTTTTACTAACATCACGATATAATATACTCCCCACAAGTATAAGGCATATTTCATAGACTTGCCACGAATACCGGCAATCTCTTCGTTCTCTTCTTTTGCCCTTGCCAGAAAGATCATGAACAGTGATATCCAGATGACCAGCTTCATTCCCAACTTGATATACAGCAGATTACCATCGTGTACAAGTCCGAACATATACATCAGCAAAGGTACAAAAACAGAAAAAATAAGCAATACGTAACCTACATATCTACATGCAACGGGTAATATTCCTTTCATAAAAAAATCAATTATTGGTAAATACTGTACAAAAATAATTAATTGTCAACGTACAGACATCTACTTTTTACTTTTTTTCTATTTTTGCAAGAAAAACGAGAGATTTATGAGCAAACAAGAAGTTGTAATCTGTCACGCACTGGAAGAAAACCTGCAGCATGCGGTTGCCAGCCAGCCGTACGACAAAGTGTTTATCCTGACCGATGAGCACACACGCATGTACTGCCTTCCCATCATCGAGAAATATCCGTTTCTGGCTCATGCCGAACATATCTGTATAGGAGTAGAAGATATACACAAGAATCTGGAAACCCTTGCTTACGTATGGAATCAGTTGAGCAGCAAGGGGGGGACACGCCATTCACTGCTGATTAACCTTGGTGGCGGCATGGTAACCGACCTGGGCGGCTTCGCTGCGGCTACTTTCAAACGGGGTATCGACATGATTAATATTCCGACTACCCTGCTGGCCATGGTAGATGCTTCGGTAGGAGGCAAAACAGGCATCAACTTCAATGGCTTGAAAAATGAAATCGGAGCGTTTGCCCCTGCCAACTATGTACTGATAGACTGCGAGTTTCTGAAATCGCTCGACCATCCTAATATCTTGTCGGGATATGCCGAAATGCTGAAGCACGGACTTATCAGCAATGTAGATCACTGGAGCGAGCTTCTTAATTTCAGTCTGGAGCATGTGGATTACAAGCACTTGCAGAAGCTGGTAGACACATCTATCCAGGTAAAGGAAAAAGTCGTGGAACAAGATCCGTTTGAGAAGGGTATCCGTAAGGCACTGAACTTTGGACATACCATAGGACATGCTTTCGAAAGCTTTGCCCTCGAAACCAAACATCCTGTACTGCACGGATATGCGGTAGCCTGGGGTATGGTGTGTGAATTGTATTATTCTCACCTGAAAGTCGGCTTCCCTAAGGACAAACTACGCCAGACCATACAGTTCATCAAAGATCATTACGGAAAACTGGAATTCAGTTGCAAGGATTATGAGCGTCTGTATGAGTTCATGAAGCATGACAAGAAAAACTCCTCACTGGGTAACGTCAACTTTACCTTGCTGGGAGAGATTGGTGATGTCCATATCAACCAGACGGCTACTCAGGATGAGGTGTACGACATGTTCGACTTCTACAGCGAAACAATGGGCTAAACGGTCGGAGCCGTTGCAGGAACAATAATTTTTCAGGAATGCTGGAAGCAAAGTCTATTTCTTTTGTTTTCAAACATAACTACAAAACCTGATATTTTGCAGCAACGTGCTCTTCCTAAAAAAGTAGAAAAAACTATCCGAAATAATTTGTTAGTTTAAAATAAAGCCTTACCTTTGCATCCGCAATTCGGGGTGTAGCTCAGCCCGGTTAGAGTACGCGTCTGGGGGTAATGAAATGAGCAAAGATTAGAAACATTACAATACAATATAAATCAAGGAGTTAAGCAAATACTTAACTCCTTATTTTTTACCTGCGAATAAAATTTGATTAAAGTTTTCGGACAAATTGGTGCAAATTCATCCAAAAACTTCTCCCAATCATTCCATTTGTATTTATTTGCCATACAAGGAAGAATAAAAATATCCCTCACCAAGAACTTCCTCCGCCTCCTTACATCCAAGTTCAGCAGCTTCTTGATAAAATTTATAGGCTACTTCCAAATCTACGGTTTCACCATATAAACCTTTATGGTAAATCTCCCCTGTTAAATACAACGCATACGGACTCCTTTTTTCCCTCAAATCAGATAAATGTAATGTCTGCTTTACCATGCCCTAAATTCCTTGCTTGGTTTAAATAAAACATTGCTTTATGTGTATTTTGCTCCACGTTTTGCCCTTTCAAATACATCATTCCTAACTTGAAGGCTGCTTCCGGGTCTGTATCCGTATTCTTAATGAGATTAAACAAACCGCTCTTACAATGACCAATTGTAAAGCCATAAGCTTTTGATGTTTCTATTATCATAATTTTATATTTTTAGATTTATACTTTTTAACTCACCACTACATATCTCGTTTAAAACGAAACATAAACATTAAGGCAAAGGAATTGGTCCGTCACGTATTAAATGATTGTTACTAAATAATTTTATTTTTCTCATGCTTTCAATATTCTATTCAGTCGTATAACGAAGAAATTGAAAACCACTTCTGTTAATTTATGGTTAATAAATTCGTATTGGAAGTTAATAAATATCAATACCGAAAACTGAAAACAATCTTAAAATCAAATGAATTGTTATAGGAAGTTTGCAATTTAAAGAATCTTTTGCCTCTCTATTAGAAACAAACCCAATATAACAAACAGGGTAGGACAACTATTGCCCTACCCCTATCTTATACGCTCCGTTAGAAGCCTCATTGTTGTTATCTACTTGTATATTGAATATACCTCAATAGGAACTGTATCTACTATACCATGTTTTACATAGCTTAAAGAAACAAGTTTTTCATCTACAGTTTTCCAATACAAAGAATACTTTCCTTTTTTCACAATGTTATCCTCAACTATCTTTCTTATTTCTTTAGGTGCTTCTATTTGATTGGAATCATTCCACAAAGAACTTCTATATGGATATTTAAAATACAAATAAGAATTTTCTTTTTTATCATAAAGCACAGAACATTCATGCTCTTTTATTTTTAACTTGGGATGAAATGTCATACTAAAGAACACTTTACTATTAACAACTTTCGCAGTCTTCCCACTTGTGCTTGACGGTTCGTATTCTATTTTACCATGTAATTGCTCATTTTGCAGCTTTGCATTCAATACAACTTCATCCTTTTGAATGACTGTAATTTGTTTATTAGTGTCAATAACAGCAATATAAGTATGGAAAGAATGGGGCTGTAAATTAAATGATTTAACCTCACCAGCATTGTCGAAGAACTCCTTAACAACTTGTTGTTTTAGACTGTCTTGTAGGTATTGAACTCCATACAGATAAAGTTCTTCGAGTTTATTTCGGGCTGCATTTTCTGCTTTCTGTTTAGCAACTTTTTCCTCTATCCTTTTACGTCTTTCAAGGGTATCTTTTATTGGATAGACAGATAAACTCCCCGAGCCACTTATATGTAGTTCAATTAGCTTATCCTTTTCAAACGTTTCACTTTGCATCTGCCCATAGTTATCAAGGAAACGACTTAGTTTTGTAGAAGTCATTACAATGGCTTCCGCCATGTTTCCAATTTCAAAGCCTGTATAAACATATCTTCCATTATCCATGCCTTTATAACTGAGGCTTAACGAATATTTTACATAGCCATATCTAAACTCCATTCCATAGGAGTTCTTCTTTTCTGAATAACTAATTTCAAGTGTGTTACCACCGTATATCGGTTTACCCGTATAGGGATTAGGGCACAGATAATCGGGATATTCAAAAGCCTTAATAGAAGTGGATTTTTGAGCATAAGCAGAAAGAACCATTATTACGCTCATCAGAAACAGCAAAGTTCTTTTCATAATACTGTGATTTGCTTTCCACAGCCCCGACAGGAAAGGTTTATATAAAAAGATA
>ULZG01003097.1_pt1 | contig 20436 bp, 17 predicted proteins | sample 1962881 | NCBI WGS metagenome assembly ULZG01 (sample SAMEA4835883, study PRJEB28245) | human gut metagenome | biome: gut microbiome; material: fecal sample | place: Denmark | collected 2008 | reverse complement strand
TCCGTATTTTGACGTACAAAATACGGATGTGAGACAATCATTTGTTAAACATTTTTCTTGCTTATTTTCCGTATTATTTTCTTGTTTGCCTCGTTGATTTTCGACACATCAATGGAGTTCAGATACACTTGCGTTGTCTTTATGGAGTTATGCCCCATGCCCTCGCTGATTATTGGAATAGGTATGTCCATGTCTCTCGCTATGCTTGCCCATGTATGCCGTGCGGTATATGTGGTGAGTGGCATTTTCAACCCTGTCATTTCACCTATCTTCTTCAAATTATAGTTGATGTTCTCCAACATACGATGATATTGTTTTTGTTCGGTTCCGTCATCTTGCTGAATAATAGGAAGAAGATAGGGACTGGCGGAATTTATTTGTGCGTATCGGTCGATTATTTCTTGCGCCTCTTTTACCCATTCCACCGTCAGATATTGGTTGGTCTTCTTGCGGCTATAAGCCAACATTTTATTTTTCAAGTCCTTCTTCCGCAGATAGGCGATGTCGACGAACGGCATTCCTCGCATATAGAAACTGAACATAAACACGTCACGGGCAAAGGCTATAGACGTACCTTCGGGCAATTGCAGCGTGGCTATGGCTCTCATTTCTTTTTCGCTGATAGCTCGTTTGGTGGTTTTGACGTATGACAGACGCACATGACTGAACAGATTGCTGTCTATCCTCACTCCTTCATCGGTTGCCTTATATAATAAGGTGCATAGTGTACGCAGATAGCAGCTTATACTGTTCTGCTTCAACCTTCTGTCTTTGAGCCATGCCTCATAACACTCCATCATGTCTGGAGTGAGTTCGTCAAAGGTCAAGTCCTTGCCTTCACGAAACTCTTTGAACCGCCGATAGGCGTTAGTGTACGTCATGGCTGTCCCTTGCCGTTTCATCTGCTCTTTCTTCGCTACCTGTTCTTGTAGAAACATAAAGACGGTCTTTTGTGTCTTGGTCTTATTGAATGCATCGCACAGTTCATTTATAGTGACATTCTTATGCTGGTTTCCCATTTCCACGATAATGCTGTCCCATTGCTTCAACTCCCAATTTATTTGGCTCTGCATCTTTTCTAATTCTGCTTTTCGTTCGCTGTTTGGCGGAATCAGCACTTCGCCTGTCTTTTCGTCCCATTCACATGGGTATACATGATACCCAGTGCTTATCCACTTCACTTTTCGCTTGTGTATCACCTGATAATACAGCGTTCCCTCTGTCTCGGGTACTGACGACGGACGGAATTTCAATTTTATTGTTGCCATTAAATGTTTGTTTTTACGGGTTATTACTACCTATAAATAAGGTCTTGTCCTAACTATATTGTCAGAACAAGACCTTATTTATGTTTTCGAGTGACACACTGTTTCGCAACCCCCAACGGTTTTTATTCTGTTTATCGCTGTATTTGTTTTCCGAGTGGCACATCGTGCCACTGCTTTGCATTCAGATAAAGCAGTCGAGAGTTCACTCTCGTAAGGCTTTATATGAATGTAAAGCAAGTCGAAGACTCGGAAAACGGATACGGGGTTTATCTCGGTTTTTGTCTAAAGTTCACCCTGCAGCACCCTACAACATTCAGGGTTCATACAACATCCTAAGCTCCGTATTCCGTCTTCTCCTTATCGAAGCAATCACCTTTCCTTTCCATCGGCAGAAGTCCAAATACTCCCTTTCTATATCCCTTTCCCCACGCTCTATCTTCTGCAACAATCGGCTTTTACGGAACTTTCTTCTATCTCCAAGCACTTTATACGGCCCCACATTGTAAGCAAGTACAGCTAATAGCAACGAATCCTTCCCGTACTTGCGGAACATTCCGCAAAAGGTTCTCAGATCACTTCGTAGCAGTGAGTCCGCTTGCTCCAATGTCAGGTTTTTCTTGAAGTTCTCATGTGGTTGCACACAATGTCCCCATCCTATATAGGGGTAATTGCGCTTGATGTCGTGCCAACCTTCATAGAACTTAATGCAGCGTACCGCACGTTCAAAAAGAGGGAAACGAAATATTCCTAAGTCCGATTGGGTAGGTGTGGCGGTCTGTGCTCGCACCATTGGGCTCAAGCACAGCAGCAACGCCATTATCTTTATTTTTATCTTCATTTGACTCGGTATCTTTGTATCGTATTTATCATCGACTTCACATCCTCTCCAACTTGCACGAAATTCTTATATAGGATGCGTTCCCGTTCGTCTCTTGACTTGAATGTGTAGAACTTGGGCAACGCCACATAGCCATCTTCTTCTTTCTTGATGTCTGCCATGTTGAAATCCGTCTTGCAATAGAACTTACTGGTCTTAAACTCCTCACTCTCTTGTATGTTCATATTGCCACCGCGTCCCGTCTTGGTTTTCATAAAGTCACGTGCTGTCTGACCGCATATCCATCCTGTCGGCATATCCGAGATTTTCGAGGCTGGCAGCAGACTGTCCATATTCTCATTGAGATTGATGCTTGTCTTGTCACGGTCGATGGTCACACCTTTCTTCAACTGCACAACCTTACCGAAGATGTCCGAGGACAACCACTCCAAGGTTTCCTTGCTTCGTGCCGAAGAACTCACCACATTGCCCACTGTGGTGATGATTTTCTGCATACCTACCTTGCCATAGTCGGCTTCCAGCTGCGGAAGCTCCTGAAAACCTAACGTAACGCTAACTTTGTTGCTTCGTGCCGTACCTATCAGTCGGTCTATCTTGTGGAAATACAAGGTGGGCAACTCGTCTACGATGATGCTTGTCGGGATATTCTTGCCTTGCCCGGTATTCACTCTCGTCACCAGTCGATTGAGGATTAGGGGGGGGCAATGCTCCAATAATGCTTTCCATTTCGGGGTCGTTAGCTATCAGCAGATAACTGGGGCTCTTGGAGTCGCTGACTTTCAAGTCGAAGTCATCTCCATCTTTACGGAATATCCAGTAGCTTTCCTTTGTGGCAAGTCTGGAGGTGTACACACGCTGTGTACCAATCATACCTTCCAACTGTTCCATTGCACGATTTTTCAATGCCGTCTGGAACGGACCAAGCAATGGTGCTACCTCATTGTCTGTTTCCAATACCTCAAAGATGGTTTGGTAACTTTCGTTCAAGAAGGAGAGGATATGTGGCATATCGCTGTACTTGCCCAGCCAATAGGCAGGTTCCACTTCGTTCCCCATTTTGTCGAATACCCTTCCTGTGGGTATCATACGCAGCGTTTGTTTGTCCTGCACCTTCTCTGCTATCAGCATGTTGCCGTCCTTGTCGTATGGCTCTTTCTCCCAGTTACAGAAGAAGTAGATACATGCCGCCAAGAAGTTCACAGCTGATGTTTGAAAAAACTGGTCACTGCCGCCACCGCCTTCTTTCTTGCCTTTCTGCAGCGACTCCAACAATGTTTCTGCAGTTTCACTTGCTGCTGCCAAATTGTTGATATACTTCAACTGGATAGGGTTCACTCTTCTTGAATACTCCACGTCTACGAAGTTTATCATATTGAATTTCATGCCCTTTGGCATCTTGCTGTCCTTGGCATTTTTGTTCTTCAGATAATGGTAATACAGCTTCGTCGCAAGTGTCGGAAACTTATAATCATATAAGACGACCGCAAAGCCTTTCTCACAGTGCTGTCTGATGAATGGTTCGATGATGGAGAAAGTCTTACCGGAGCCTGGTGTTCCCACTACCCATGTACCTCGGAACGGATTGACAATGTTCACCCATCCCTTTCTAAACTTACCCTTATAATAGTAGCGCATGGGGATATTCACACTGTAGTCATTGGTCTGCAAGTCCTTGCATTGTTCAAAAGACTCATTCTCGAAATTAAAACGGTCTTTCAACAGTCCTTCCTTCAGGAACTTGCTGATGTTGTCCAAGGCTATATGCACCAATACTACACCTATGATGGATGCTGCCATATATAATAAGGTGTTCAGCGAGAACATATACACTTGCATTTCCATCGGTGTATTGAACAGCCAGACGGATAACACAATGAAGCCTACGCCACTCACCAATGGATAAAGCATGGGATGCTTAGTTGACTTTGACCATACACAAAATAATAAAGTCGTACCCAACCTTACCGTCGGGTACGACTTTCATGTCTGTCATTTTGAATCCAGTTAGCCGCTAAAAAAGCTCATTCAGATTCTCATACCAGCAATTACCTCTAAATATTCTTTCTTATCAATCTGCTGAAATCGATTTATAAAAATCAGCAACATCATCATCATCAATTATATAAGACACTTGATTATTCGTCTTGGCTATTTCCTGCAACTGATTTTTTTCCCCTCGCGTCCATTTTTTGATTTGTTTCAGTTTTGAAATCACAGAATGAGTTTGCTTAAAACTATTACTGTTCTCCAAATCAAGTATCAGTTTCTGTTTTTCCCTATCTTCATGACTGTCTATATTCATGTTATGATCCACCTGTTCCTGTTTGCATTGAAAATGAACAGACATCAGTTTTTCATTCGAGGCCGTTTGGTCGATAATTGCTTTCACCAATTTGTCTAATTCCGAATTGTCTGTATAATCAGCTGGAGCGAAATATTTTATTCGCTTGTCTTCCATCATCTTATAGACCTTTCGTCTGTCTCTCGTCTCAGGATTATAAACCCCAATCGAATGACCAGAATGAGAATTAACAAGTTTCATGCAAGGTATATCCGTATCACTGTCCCCTATGTAGACCATATTTCTAAAAGGAATACGAATATCCTCTGGATTAAAATAGTCATTGACACCTGAATCATTCACATCCAATGTCCCCTTCACAATTCTAAAAAGAAACTGTGTTTTGCTCGTATAGTTTATGACTTGCGCTGGCCATTTTGCCTCTCCATTTTCATCATAGTAGAAAGAACTCGCATAGATTTTCTCAAACTCATTAGCAACTTTCGTTCCTTCAATCATTTCCTTCAGACCGGATGAGATGATGTAATGTTCCACGATTACCCCCTTGGTTTCGCCATACTCTCTGATACGCTTAAACCAAGTGTCTACTCCAGGAAACAAACTCACTTTGGCACCATAATCCATCAATGTCTTTCGATTGAATATGAATCTTCCACGCGCCTTTTGAATCATGGTGTACATGTAGGCCAGATTTTGGTCCATATCATTACTCTCAGCCAATCCATTAGACTCTGTCCAAAAAGATTCTACTTCGTACCCCACAGATTGTATATACCCCTGTGCTTGCATATCATCAGGCGACAATGTCTTGTCAAAGTCGTAGCATATTGCAAGTACAGGTCGGTCCTCTTTGGTTTTTCTTTCAAATACTTTTTCCATTCTCTCTCGTAAAAAATAAAATGAGGCACAATTACAATCAATCATGCCTCATTTAAATTTATCATTCAGAATCTATACTTACTTAACCTCCTCGAAGTCAGCATCCTGAATATCATCTTTCTTATTGTCGGAAGAATTTGCGCCTGGTTGTGGACCGGCCTGAGCACCTGGCTGTTCTGCGCCTGGCTGAGCACCCTGCTGATACATCTGGGCGCTGGCAGCCTGCCAAGCGTTGTTGAGTTCAGCTGTAGCAGCTTCAACGGCAGCCAAATCCTGACTCTTGTGAGCTTCCTTCAGTTTGTTGAGGGCAGCTTCAATAGGTGCCTTCTTGTCTGCTGGAATCTTGTCGCCAAGTTCCTTCAACTGATTTTCGGTCTGGAAAATCATGCTGTCGGCCTGGTTGAGTTTGTCAACACGCTCACGTTCCTTCTTGTCGGCCTCAGCGTTAGCTTCAGCTTCAGCCTTCATGCGGTCGATTTCTTCTTTACTCAAACCGCTGCTGGCCTCGATACGAATGGTCTGTTCCTTGCCTGTTGCCTTATCCTTTGCAGATACATTGAGGATACCGTTGGCATCGATGTCGAAGGTCACCTCAATCTGAGGAACACCACGACGGGCAGGAGCGATGCCGGCGAGGTTGAAACGACCAATGCTCTTGTTGTCGCGAGCAAACTGACGTTCACCCTGCAATACGTGGATGGTCACCTCTGGCTGGTTGTCTTCTGCAGTTGAGAACACCTGGCTCTTCTTGCAAGGAATGGTGGTGTTGGCATCAATCAACTTCGTCATGACACCACCGAGGGTTTCAATACCCAATGAAAGCGGAGTTACGTCGAGCAAGACAACGTCACCCACACCGCTCTCCTTGTTCAAAATGGCACCCTGAATAGCAGCACCAACGGCTACGACTTCGTCAGGGTTAACGCCCTTTGAAGGAGTTTTGCCGAAGAAGTTTTCAACCAATGCCTGAACGGCAGGAATACGAGTTGAACCACCCACGAGGATCACTTCGTCGATGTCTGAAGTGTTCAAACCAGCGCCCTTCAAGGCTGCTTCACAAGGCACCTTGCAAGCTTCAATCAAACCATGAGCCAAAGCTTCAAATTTGGCACGGGTCAAAGTCTTAACCAAGTGCTTGGGTACACCGCCAACTGGCATGATGTACGGCAAGTTGATTTCAGTGCTCGTTGAGCTTGAGAGTTCAATCTTTGCCTTTTCGGCAGCTTCCTTCAAGCGCTGCATAGCCATCGGGTCAGTCGTCAAGTCGGCACCTTCGTCGTTCTTGAATTCTTGAACCAACCAGTCAATAATCACGTGGTCGAAGTCATCACCACCGAGGTGAGTATCACCATTGGTTGAGAGTACTTCAAACACACCGCCACCAAATTCGAGGATAGAGATATCAAATGTACCACCACCGAGGTCAAACACGGCAATCTTCATATCCTTGTTTGCCTTGTCAATACCGTATGCCAAAGCAGCGGCAGTCGGTTCGTTAACGATACGCTTAACATCGAGACCAGCAATCTGTCCGGCTTCCTTGGTGGCCTGACGCTGAGAGTCTGAGAAGTAAGCAGGAACAGTGATAACAGCTTCCGTCACTTCCTGTCCAAGGTAATCTTCGGCCGTCTTCTTCATCTTCTGAAGAATCATGGCAGAAATTTCTTGCGGAGTGTACTGACGTCCATCGATTTCTACGCGTGGCGTGTTGTTCTCACCACGTACCACGGTATAAGGCATACGGGAGATTTCCTTCTGCACCTGGTCGTAGTTTTCACCCATGAAACGCTTGATAGAGTAGATGGTCTTCTTTGGGTTGGTGATGGCCTGACGCTTGGCAGGGTCACCCACCTTACGTTCGCCGCCGTCAACGAATGCCACTACCGAAGGAGTCGTACGCTTACCTTCGCTGTTTGCAATGACAACTGGTTCATTGCCTTCAAAGACTGAAACACAAGAGTTTGTTGTTCCTAAGTCAATACCAATAATCTTTCCCATGATATATTTTCTTTTTTATTTTTATTATTCAAGTTGATTTTCTCTGTGCCAGCCCTGCATGTGTCTGTCAAGGCGGACGCTTAATAAAGAGCAAAGGGCGTGCCAATTGCATTCACTGGCCTATTCTTTATATATATAACAAAGGGGCCTTTGCCATGTTTATATTCTTCTCCAGACAAAGCACCGCGAACAACAGAAGCATGTAATCACCTATCCATCAAACACATAACAACGCACCGCCATTTCCAATCCCATCAAGCAGCCCCTCTCTCCTACTCTTTTAATTTTATGACATTTTGTCAGACAAGAAAGAACAACGCTCTGACAAGCACTCCTTATAATATATATACAACACACCAGAAGTTGCCTGATTGGGAAGTAAGTAGATATGCCTTGGAGAGCGTTGCAAATAAAAAAAACATGCTCTTGGCATATTTAAAATAATATTGACCACCTACTAATGTTTTGTTTTGACTACCTTTGCAATTATGAACAAGATTTTGACATCCACATTCAAACGTTTGAAAGGAGAGCCTAACCTCAAGGAGGGAACTGTATATTCCATACTGATAATCATCAGCGTGTCGCATTTTCTCAACGACATGATTCAGTCGGTCGTACCGGCCATCTACCCCATCATCAAGACGAAGTTCGGGCTTTCGTTTGCGCAAATCGGCATCATCACACTGGTGTTTCAAATGTCGTCATCAATCCTGCAACCGCTCACCGGACTTTATGCCGACCGTCATCCGCGTCCCTATGCGTTGTCAATTGGCATGTGCTTCACCCTTGCTGGCATCATTATCTTGGCTTTTGCAGGACATTTTCTTCTGTTGCTTTTGGCCGTGTGCACCATCGGACTCGGCTCCTCCATTTTCCATCCCGAAGCCTCGCGGGTGGCCCAGTTGGCATCTGGCGGAAGAAAGAGCCTTGCGCAAAGCATTTTCCAAGTTGGCGGCAACGGAGGTTCTGCAATCGGCCCACTTCTCGCAGCAGCCATCGTACTCCCCTTCGGACAAGAAGCCATCAGTTGGTTTGCCATTGCTGCAGTGGCGGCCTCTGCCATCATGGTGCGCGTTGGCAGCTGGTACAGCATGCGCCTGTCTTATGCCACAAGGCAACCAAAACAAAAGATTGCCAAGCCGTCCAATCTGACAGGCAAACAAGTGAAACGCGCGTTGCTGATTCTCGTGCTGCTCATCTTTTCGAAATATTTTTACGTGGCCTGCATCACCAATTATTTCACCTTCTTCCTCATCGACAAATTCGGCATCAGCGTTGGCGCATCGCAGCTCTGCCTCTTTGCCTTTCTGCTCGCCTTCGCCATCGGCACCGTGGCTGGTGGTATGCTCGGCGACAAAATAGGGCGCAAATACGTCATCTGGGCTTCCATCCTCGGTGCCGCCCCTCCGGCGCTTGCCATGCCCTTCGTGAGTTTGCCGCTGACCGTGTTGCTGGCATTTTTAACAGGCCTCATCATCGCCTCAGCCTTCTCATCCATCGTGGTTTACGCCACCGACCTGATGCCTGGCAAACTCGGTTTGATTTCCGGCATATTCTTCGGCCTCATGTTCGGCCTGGGCGGTCTCGGTTCTGCCTTCTTCGGTTGGCTGGCCGACCAAACCAGCATCAGTTTCATCTTCAAAGTGAGCGCCCTGCTCCCCTTGTTGGGCATAGTGGCAGGTTTTCTGCCAAACGTGCAGGCAAGACAGAAAGCGGCCCACAAATCCTAAGTTTCCAACCTCATGCAACGATATTTTCTGAAAATAACAGCACCGCGCGACGCCTTCAACGCTGAGGGGAAGGCACCAGCCGACGTGGAAAACATTTTGCGCCAAGAAGGCTTCAAGCCGCTGGAAATCCGTGCGCCCCGATGGGACGACCTGCTGGGCATCAATGCCCGCTTATGTTACCAGCCACTGGAGAAGTTGCTGCAAAAGGCTGAAGAATTGTTCATCCAATATCCTTTTTACGCGCCACACAGCCATCTGATCATACGGAAAATCCTCCGCACCGACTTGCCCCTCACCGTGTTGGTACACGACCTCGATATGTTGCGCGGCGGACGCGAGGAGTCAGAACCGCTCCTGCGAAAAGCCAGGCGACTGATTGTTCACACAGAGGCCATGAAGGCTTTTTTGTGTAAACAGGGATTCAACGGAGAAAACATCAAGGTGTTGCAATGCTTTGACTATCTGGTAGAACACCTGCCTGCGCCAAAACCGTCTTTCACGGGAGGAAACGACATCGCTTTTGCAGGCAATCTGGAAAAAAGCGAATTTCTCAAACTGCTTTCTGGAAACAAAATACTATCTTCGCTCCACTTTCTGCTCTACGGTGCCACACTGCCAAAGGACGTTTTTGGAGAGAACCTGACCTATGAGGGATGCTTCCGCCCCGCCGACCTTCGCACGCTCAACGGCAGTTGGGGACTCGTCTGGGACGGGGAATCGCTGACCACCTGCCAGGGCAGCCACGGTCTGGGCGAATACCTGCGCTACAATGCGTCACACAAACTCTCGCTCTATCTGGCCTCTGGCATGCCAGTGATTGTTTGGCAGGAATCTGGCGTAGCCGCGTTTGTCAATCAAAACCATCTGGGCCTCACCGTCAACTCCCTGGAAGAACTTCCTGAAAGGATTGGGAGACTGACGGAAAACGAAAAGGCCCTCATCAGCGAAGGGGTTGGCATTATGTCCGAAAAAATCAGACACGGAGAAATGCTCCGCAACTGTCTGAAGAACTGAATATATTTTCCAACAGGTGCGCTTCGGAAACTCCAAGCAAACATTGCAAGCCCCAAACATACCAACATTCTCCCATGAAAAAGAAGACCATTGCAGCCACCTGTCTGGCTGCCACAATGTCCCTCTTTGCCAGCGCTCACGACGTGATTGACTTTTGCGGCGGGTGGACATTCAAGAAAGCGCCCTCCACGACAGAAACGATGCAGGCCGCCGCAGCCTGGAACGGCCGTTGGGACAGCGTTAGTGTTCCACACACCTGGAACGCCACCGACATGCTCACCCGCGTCAACAATTTCTACGCCAGAGCAGCCTACTATCGCAAGCACTTCTCCGTTCCCTCCTCCTGGAAAGACAAAGTGCTCTATCTGCGCTTTGAAGGGGTGGCCTCCTGTGCCGAAGTCTATGTCAACGGCAAACTTGTCGGCACCCACAAAGGGGGCTATTCGGCTTTCGCCTGCAACATCAGCGGAGACGTGCGCCACGGACAGAGCAACGAAATCGTGGTTAAAGCCGACAACAGCGCCCGCCCCGACGTGATACCAGTCAACCACAACCTCTTCGGCATCTACGGCGGCATGTATCGGCCTGTTTCGCTCATCGTGGCAGAACCTTGCCACATCGCTGTGACAGACTGCGCCGGACCAGGAGTTTACGTTCGGCAACAACAGGTATCGTCAAAGAGTGCCACCGTCTGCGTGACGACCAAAACACGAAACACCACCAGACAGCCGGTCCCTGCAACCATCGAAACGACCATCACTGACGACAAAGGCAACTGCGTGGCCCGCGTGAGAAAAAAACTGACGCTCTCCCCGCAGGGCATCCAGGCCCACGAAGCGACAATGCAACTGAGCAAGCCACACCTGTGGCAAGGACGCGAAGACCCTTATTTATATAAGGTGACCGTGCGCATCCTCAAAAACGGGAAGGTGACAGACGAGAGTGTGCAGCCGCTCGGATTGAGAAACATTGAAATAAAACCAGGAAAAGGCATCTGGCTCAATGGCAAACGATATCCCATGTACGGCGTGACGCGCCACCAAGACCGCTGGGGAAAGGGCAGCGCACTGAGCAAGGCCGACCACGATGAAGACCTGGCCATGATTATGGATGTCGGTGCCACGACAATCCGCCTGGCCCACTACCAGCAGTCAGACTATTTCTATTCGCGTTGCGACTCGCTCGGCTTGCTGGTGTGGGCGGAAATCCCGTTTGTCAATCGCATCACGGGACAGGAATGGGACAACGCGCACACACAACTCCGCGAACTAATTCGCCAGAGCTACAACCATCCCTCTATTTATATATGGGGACTGCACAACGAGGTCTACACGCCACACGCCTACACGGCCGACCTGACCTCGTCGCTCCACGAACTGGCCAAGCAGGAAGACCCCGACCGTCTGACGGCCTCGGTCAACGGGTACGGCCACGCCGACCATCCTGTCAACATGAATGCCGACATCCAAGGCATGAATCGCTATTTCGGATGGTACGAACGAAAAATCAAAGACATCAACGGCTGGGTGGAAGGTCTGGAGAAAAATTACCCCAGCATGCCGCTGATGCTAACGGAATACGGAGCCGACGGAAACATCCGTCAGCAAACGGAATATCTGGGAGAATCGCTCAACTGGGGCGACCCTTTCTATCCAGAAACGTTTGAGACGAAAGTCCACGAATACCAATGGAGCGTCATAGCAAAACACCCCTACATATTGGCATCCTATCTTTGGAACATGTTCGACTTCGGTTGTCCCATGTGGGAACGAGGCGGCGTGCCGGCCCGCAATATGAAGGGACTCGTCACCATCGACCGCAAGGTCAAGAAAGACGCCTACTATTGGTATAAGGCCAATTGGAGCAAAAGTCCCGTGCTCTATCTGACGCAACGGCGAAACACCGACCGCGAACGCCGCGTCACGAGCATCACGGTCTATTCCAACGTTGGCCAGCCAAAGGTTTTCCTCAACGGACAGGAACTGGAAGGCATCCACAAGGGATTCACCGATGTTCACTACGTCATTGACAACGTCACACTGAAAGACGGGGAAAACATCGTCACCACAACAGCCACCGACAAACAAGGAAACAAACTCTCCGACGAAATCCGCTGGCAATACACGGGCGAAAAACGCCGCTCGGCCCGACAGGGAAACAACAATGCGGAACACGCCGGATTCTAAAACTCAAACAGAATGAACGCTATCATCGAAAACATGATGACGCGCAGAAGTGTGCGCGCCTTTAAGAAAGATCCCGTACCAACGGAACTCATTGAGCAAGTGATTGAAGCTGGCACCTGGGCGGCATCGGGACACGACCGCCAGCCCTGGGCCCTCATTGCCGTGACCAACCCGGAAGTGATTGCAAAACTCAGCAAGGCCAACGCCTCGTTTTTTGAGCACGACGTGAAAGACCCGTTCTATGGTGCGCCGGCAATCATCATCGTCCTAACCAAGACATTCACGCCAACATATCTCTACGATGGTTCGCTGGCAATGGGCAACATGATGTTGGCCGCCCACAGCCTCGGCCTCGGTTCATGCTGGATCCACCGCGCCCGTCAGGAGTTTGAAACCGACACCTGGAAGGAATGGCTGCAATCCTTGGGCATTGAAGGAGAATACGAAGGTATCGGACATCTGGCCTTGGGCTATGTCGACGGCCAACTGCCAACGGCACGCCCCCGAAAGGACGGGCGCGTGTTTTGGGTGAAATAACCACACACAGCAAAGGTTGCCAGCCTTGAACACGCCTTCAAAGCTGGCCCCCCCAAAAAACTTTCGTCATCCAATGGAATCAAAAACCAAAATTCTTTTCATTTGCTTGGGAAACATCTGCCGCTCTGTCGCCGCCGAAGAGGTGTTCCGCACATGGGTCAAGCAACACGCGCTCAACGCGCAATTTGAAATCGATTCGGCAGGCCTCATCGACTACCACGAAGGCGAACTTGCCGATAGCCGAATGCGGCAACACGCCTCCCAGCGCGGCTACAAACTGACCCATCGTTCGCGTCCCGTGACGCCTGAAGACTTCCGCCATTTCGACCACATCATTGCCATGGATGCCGACAATGTGCGGCGCCTGCGCCACGTGGCCCCTTCGGCCTCCGACATGGAGAAGGTGGTGCTGATGGCCGACTTCCTCCGCCACCACGAAGGCGAGACGTGCGTGCCCGACCCCTATTACGGCACAGGCAAAGATTTCGACCACGTGCTCGATCTGCTTGAAGACGCCTCTGAAGGATTGCTCGAATTTCTTCTCAGTAATGGTAAAAGAATAAGTTGACCAATTTTGACCTGTATTTTTGTTGGTTTTGGAATTTGGAAGAGAGAACATAGCGGGCTATGTGACCGATGACAAATTTCAAAAACGGCAAAAAGACAGGGCATAAGAAATAACACATTATCCTTACGCCACAAAATTGGTCAAGTTATTTTTTTACCATTACTCAACAAAAGCTGACCAAGGCAAACGGTTTTCTCCCCAAAGAAAATCCCCCAACAAACAACAAAGCATACACCTCTCCCCCACTCTTTCATGAAACGCACATCTCTTAAAACCCTCATCCTCGCCTTCGCCGCCATCTGCGCCTTCCCGTGCAGTGGCATGGCCAACGACGGCCTGTTTTACACCTCCGGCAACCAGCTCGTTCCGCTCAACGAATCGCAAATCAGCGTTAGCAAGGAAGTGCTCACCATCCGCCTCAACGCCAACGGCACGGCAACCGTGGATGTACAATACGACTTTCTCAATCCAGAAAAGGAAGAGCGTTGCGTGACGGTCGGGTTTGTGGCCGACGCCCCGCAAAACTTCACTGGACAGCAGTTGCAAGAAACGGAGCACCCTTTCATCAAGGATTTCACGGTGGAAATGAACGACACGGCGCTCAGTTTCCGTCATGCCACCGTTGCCAACGACTCAACGTTTGTCAACAAACTGGAGTTTAAGCCGTTGGACATTTCTCTGTATGAAGAAGACGAATCCGGCAGCGGAAACTATCTGACGTTGCAAGACACGCATCTCGGCACGAGCATCAGCTATGTCTATTATTTCCAGGCATCTTTCAAACCGGGCCTCAACCATGTGCACCACCGCTACACCTACACGATGGCCCAAAATGTCTACACGCACTATCTGCTCGACTACAAACTGAGCCCTGCACTGCGTTGGGCCAACCATCAGATTGACGATTTCACGCTACGCATCGAAAGCGACGGCTCGCCGCTTCACTTCTTCTTGAATGCCGCCAGCATGAAGGGAACAGATGCTCCCGCCATCATCAACGCCGCTGGAAAGAAGGGCTACGAGAAACACCAAATGCGCGACATCCGTTCAAGCGAATACGATAAACAGGCGCAGCAAATGCTGGAGCTCTTCCTAAGGGATGCCTTTGTTGAAATCCACGCAAAAGACTTCAAACCGGAAGAGGAACTGCATCTCAGTGCTGCCGACTGCAGCGAGAGCGGCATCGTCTGCATGCCAGACCCTTGCAAAACGTCCTTGGTCGCCGCCGAATCGGAAACGCCGCTCAGTGCGCTCGACAAACTGGCCGCAAAGCACTATCTGGAGGCGCTGCAAGGCAAAACTTTCAAAAACAAAAAATTGCAGAAATATTTCGACAGCCGCTGGTGGTATCTCAAACAAAAGTAAAAAACCAACAACGCCCAACCATGCTTTGCAACATGGCTGGGCGTTGTCGGTTATGATATTCATTTTTAATGACACAAGCCTTCAAGCATCGTTCTATCTTTACCTTGACAAGGTTGGGTTTTCAATACCCATGCTGGTGGTCAGTATTTTTTAGCATCATATCATGCAGTCTTTTCCCACTTCCGATTATCCTAATAAGAAAAGCAAAAACGCATCGCCCATTAACATGGATATAGAAGAGACCATAAAGCAAGTGAGAACTGGAGACGCAAATGCTCTGGCAAGACTTATCGAAGCATACTCCCCAATGGTGAGAAAAGTATGCTCCAACATCACTGATGAGGACGAGGACACATTGAATGACGTCGTCCAAGTGGTGTTTATCCGTGCTTATTATTCTCTTCATCAACTCAGAGACACTGATAAATTCGGAGAATGGTTGTGTGCCATTGCAAGAAATGAAGCCTTGAAATTGCTGAAGCATAAGCAGAAAAGAATGTTTACGCCTTTCTCATCGTTCACAAACGAAGAATTTGAAGTAGAGGAATGTGTCACTCCTGAGAACTGGCTGGAGGAAAAAGAAATACATGAAATCATCGCCCAACTGCCAACAGGCTACAGAAAGGTCTTTCAGATGGCTGTGATTGAAGGATATTCGCATAAAGAGATAGCGAAAATACTGGGAATAGAGCCACACAGTTCTTCTTCTCAATTGGCAAGGGCCAAAGCGATGCTGAGAAAGATTATCAACAAACGCATGTTGGCCATCGTCTCGTTCTTCCTCATCAGCATACCGATCTATCGCATCCTATGGAGAAAGCCGAAGATTGAAAATGGGCACACACATACGGCACAGGTTGAACACGGGAAGAAGGGCCGGAAGCAGCATATTACCAAGAAACGAATGGAGGAAATGCCGACACGGGGAAAAAGAACCGAAAACGTAGCAGCCAATATGGCTCACCAGAATATCCCCCAAACGAAATCCAACTCTATGATGGCCAACGACACGATTCTGATTCATGATTCATTAAGCAGCCATCACATCGCAGAAACCGAATTTGACAGCACTGCAACCGATACGGTAAGAAACATTTGGCAAGAATACGGCAAAACGTTTATCGCTGAAGATAGACATATCCCCACGAAACACAAATGGCAACTACTTGCAGCAGGTTCTTTGGGGTCGTCCTTGGTTCAAAACGCCTATAAGATGTTGGCAAGCAACATCGGAAGCGGTTTACCAGACACTGATGCACCTGCAAGCCCCAATAGATTCTCCACCTGGGAAGAATGTTACCATTATTTGCAAATGAAAGAGCAGGAAACATTGTCGGAGGAAGAAAAAGCACTTATGGAAATTGCCCTCAACAACAAGAACAACACAAAGAACGATGGAAAAATCGTGGAGCATGAGCGACATGACAACCCCATCACCTTCGGCCTTTCAGTGACCAAATCATTGGAAAACAAGTGGGGCGTGACGACAGGTTTGCAGTATTCGCTCTTGAAATCCGACTTTACATTAGGAGAAGACGCTTATTACATCAAGCGGAATCAAAAGGTTCACTACTTAGGACTGCCTTTGCACGCGTCATACAGATGGCTTGATGCCAAGAATTGGTCTATATATTCTTCACTGGGCGTGACTCTGCATATACCTGTGTATGGCAAAACAGACGAGAAGTATGTGACGGGGCAAACCACACCATATACAAATAGTTGGCATTTCACGCCTTCGCTGCAATGGACCATTGACACAAGCGCCGGCGTGCAATATCATTTTTCACCCAACTGGGGAATCTATTTGGAACCATCGCTGAATTGGCACCTTCAGCATGGAAGCTCTGTTCACACGAGATGGACAGAACATCCGTTCACCTTCACTGTTCCATTCGGCATCAGATTCACCTGGTGACAATGTCTTCGTGCAGTCTTTCAGACTTTTTCCGCCTCTTACCAATAGAAGCACAAAAGCTTTGGAAGATAATAATGTACAAGACAAAAGACTATCTACACAACGGGGTCCTATACCTCAACAACATCATCCGCCCGCACCACAAACAACTGAGCACGCTGATGATTTACTCCACCACCAAGTGCCAATCGCGCTGCAAACATTGCTCTATATGGCAAAAACCAGAAGACCATCTGTCCTTCGAGAATATAAAAGACATTATGGCAAGCCGGTGCATCACAAAGAACACGGTGGTTGGTTTGGAAGGTGGAGAGTTTCTACTGCATCCCGATGCGAATGCCATCATGGAGTGGTTTAGAGACAACCACCCCAACTATACGCTTCTATCCAATTGCCTTGCGCCTCAAAAACTCATTGAAGCGGTTCGACGCTATCATCCGAAGCATCTATACGTTTCGCTTGATGGCGACAAGGAAACATACAAGTTCATGAGAGGCTGCAACGGACACGACCATGTGATTAAAGTGCTTGAAACCTTGAAAAAGGAGGTGCCCATATCTCTAATGTTTTGCCTCTCCCCATGGAACACCTTTAAGGACATGGATTATGTGATTGGCATTGCAAAAAATTACGACATAGACGTGCGCATCGGCATCTATGGAACGATGGACTTCTTTGACACGACATCCGATTTGCTTTCTGCAGACATTGCTCATTACAATCAGAATATCCCGAAGAGCATTCACGACACAGAAGAAAACTTCGATTTTGTGGCCCTGTATAAGGAATGGAGAAATGGTCATCTGCGTTTGCGATGCCAAAGCATTTTCAGTGAACTGGTGATACACTCTAATGGCGATGTGCCGCTATGCCAAAATCTGGGCGTGATGCTTGGCAATATTCACGAGCATTCATTGGACGAGATTTTCAACTCCAAGGAGACTGCCAAAATGCAATGCCAATACTCTAAAAACTGCAATGCCTGCTGGATTAATTTCCATCGCAAATACGACATTATCCTGCTGCGTAACCTCGAAAAGTTTTTACCCAAGAGGGTCATCGAATTGTTCTATGGCAAATACCAATGGACCAGCAACAGCAAAGAGACTTACCGAAGATACATCAACAACATCAGCCGCCAATGGAATACATCAAAAACATTATAGAGCGCTACAAGCACATTCGGAGCTTCCGAATGTTGCGCCAGAGCTATAAAAGCAAGTATGCTTTTGTGGGGATTGGGAATCACAGCACCAACAATCTCTACCCCGTGATCAACTATCTGCATATCCCTTTGAAATACATCTGCTGCAAATCTCCCGGCAAGCTCCACATGATTGAAGAAGCCTTTCCTCATGTCCGTGCCACCACGTCGTTGGATGAAATATTGGCAGACGAAGAGGTCAAGGGCGTGTTCGTGTCGGTTTCGCCAAAGGCGCATTTCTCCATTGCATCAAAGGTTTTAGAAAATGGAAAAGCGTTGTTTATTGAGAAGCCGCCATGCCTGAGCACCGCTGAACTGAAACAGTTGACAGAATTGCAGAAGCGGGCAAAAGTGTTAGCGGTCGTTGATCTGCAGAAACGCTTTGCGCCCGCAATACAAATATTGAAGAAGGAATTGCAGAGATGCAAAGGCACAAAGACCTACAATCTGAAATACCTGACCGGTGCATACCCCGAGGGAGATTCTCTGTTCGACCTCTTCATCCATCCGTTAGACTGTGTCACCTGTCTGTTTGGGAAATCGGAAGTCAGAGGCATGGAATCCATCAACGGACAGACTCTAATGTTGATGCTCAAACATGCTGACGCCACAGGAATTCTTGAACTTTCCACGGGCTATACATGGTCTGATGCACAAGAGAGCATGACCATTAATACCGACAAAGGTGTGTACACACTGGAGCAATTGGACAGCCTTAACTTCCGCCAAAAGCCACATTGTTTTTGTGGAATACCTCTGGAAAAGGTTTTTACACATAAAAAGGTGACGACTGAATTGTTTGGCAGGAATAAATTCCTACCTTTGATGCCCAACAACCAGATTTTCATACAAGGGTATTACGGCGCTATAAAGAGTTTTGCAGATGCTGTTGAAGGGAATGGGGCCTCAGCCGTTCAATCCTTAGAAGCATTTATGGAAACCTACTCTTTGATGGATGCTATTCGTTCATTTAATAAGTAGGTGTTCAAAATTAGTTTATACTATCCATGTAGGAATAAGCCAGTTTAATATTGCCTTGCCGCATTCTTTTGCCCCTACAACAGTCTTTCATCAGTCACGTAGCCCGCTACGCTCCTTCTTCAAGACAGCTGTAGGAACAAAATAATACGACAATTCAATATAAACTAATTCTGAACACCTACTTAATGGTGAAAGAATAAGTTGAGCAATTACTTAAAATCAAGCTTATGAGAATACATTTATTGAGATTTATTATACTGGGAACCACAGCCCTAACAGCTTGTTCATCCGACCAAATCATCATGGAATCGGTGACGTTAAGCGACTTGGCAAACACGGGTTGCGAGACCACATATTCGGCAAAAGAAAGCCGCCCTGAGTTTTACGCAAAAGAGAAGAGGAAATCTCCCAAAATGACAATTTCTGTGGGTGGCAATGGTGTGGCCACATTCCGCTTGACCAACCTGGAATACGACTGTATAACGGAAAAAATCGATGCCAGGCTCGACCCGCAGGGAAATACAATAAAGATAGTGATTGCTCCTTATAAGAAAGATCCAACGTTGGAAGCCGATTGCTACTGCAGATATAATGTCGGCTTCAAACTTTCCAATCTCACGTCAGGCACATACCATCTGAAGGTATATTTCGCCGATTACTATGGTAAGTATGATATTCTTTCTCCTACCTACGATGGCATGATTGCTTTCAAGCCTAACGAAACATTGGAGTTTGATTTGTAGGCAAACCAACTAAAAGATGTTGCATGAAGCGATTTAGTTCCTCACGCAAAGCCTCAGAGTTATTGCTTGTTGTGGCATCAACATTACCATTGATTATGCCACCTTCCACGTACACATTGACTACCTTCTTTTGCCGCCAATCTCACCATTCAACCATAACTGACCAGAAAGCTGATATCAACTGCAGACAGTCAAAAACTCAGCAATAATCCAAAGTCATCTACTCGCGGCCGCCGGTAGCGCTACCTTCGGCCGAGAGTAGCATTACCTTCGGCCGTGGGTAGCACGAACGGCGGCCGCGAGTAGATGACTTGTAAGGCAGTTTGACTAAAGAAGGTGCTTGCTTTGTCTGAATGGATGCACTCACGGGACTGGGCCGTCAAACTGATGCCGGAGATGGTTTTATGGGTAGAGTGTTCTAAATACAGAAAAAATCAAGGGGGCTCAAAATTGAAATATCAATGGTTAGCGGTAGCGTCCTCGCAGCGGAGATTTGCACTGACCCACACAATCGTCTGTTGCGGCGCCAGCATTGTAGCTCACTTTGCGAGCAAAGTGAGCTACAATGCTTCGCCTCAGACCTCCGCCAAATGTCCGCGCGGTGCGCTGATGAAATATTTCGAAGGTAAGTGATGGTGGGAAAGAATATAGCCCATCCATTGTCCAGCCTTTGGCAGACTCTGTGAGTTAAACGAGGGTGGGGTCCATTGTTTGAGAAACAAGCCCAAGAGAATTACGAAGGTTTTAACATAAAACATATAATATTCAGACTGAAAGAATATTTAGTATCCACCCTTATGTCGTTGGGGCTTGAAACAGTTTATGAGCAAGGAAGCCACGGTAAAGGCAATTCCTACCCCCACCACACCTGTCCACCCGTAATGCTGCCAAGACAGACCGGA